>Ga0233438_10001960_pt1 | contig 21453 bp, 21 predicted proteins | sample SI_123_September_FD_182720 | JGI IMG/M metagenome (GOLD analysis project Ga0233438, IMG submission 182720) | Seawater microbial communities from Saanich Inlet, British Columbia, Canada - SI_123_September2016_10_MG | ecosystem: Environmental > Aquatic > Marine > Inlet | place: Canada: British...
GGGAATTTCCCAACAGTTCAAGGGAAAAATAAAAACCAAAGCGATTTTAGTACCGAAAGAGAAATTTTATACAAAGTTTTATTTGACATGAAAAGTGATTTGAACGACCTCAAAAAACTGACCATGGAGTTGATGCAAAACGACAACCTCAGTGATGTTCAAAAAAACAATGAGGGTTTAATTCAAAAAATATATAACAAAGAAGACACTTTAGAGTCCGAAGAAGAATCAAAAATTTTAGCACTTCCTACAAAGCAACGAGAAGAAAATGTTGTTGAGATCATTAAAGATAATGAGGAAAAATTCACTTATATTGATGCGATCGAAGAACAAGAAGAAACCCTATCTCTGCATGATAAAGAATTGGAACTTATTAAAAAATCCCTTGAACGTCACAAAGGAAAGCGTAAATTAGCAGCAGATGAATTAGGAATTAGTGAACGTACTCTATATAGAAAAATAAAACAATATGACCTTTAACGTTTTAAAATACAGCTTAATGATTAGCGTTTTTGCACTTATTGTGGGTTGCGGAGCTTACTCCTTTACAGGGATTTCTTTAAGCCCCGATACAAAGACCTTTCAGGTAAACTATTTTCAAAATACTGCAGCACTTATTGAGCCCGGAATTGAACGTGATTTTACAATAGCGCTTCAAGATTTGATTTTAAATCAAACCAACTTAGACCTTGTTAAATCGAATGGAGACATTGTATATGAAGGCGAAATTGTGGAGTATAGAGTTTCTCCAACAACAGCGACCTCTAGAAATACAGCCGCACAAAACAGATTGACAATCAGTGTAAATGTAATTTTCACAAACACAAACGATGAGGAAGCTGAATTTGAAAAACGTTTTACTTTTTTTTATGATTATGCAGGGAGCGCACAACTTGTAGGGGCTCAAAAAACAACAGCTGTAGAAGAAATTTTTGAACGCATCACACAGGATGTTATAAATGCATCCTTAGCCAACTGGTAACTTTATGAATACATCTGATTTTACATATCTCTTACATCAGCCTACAGCTTTAGACAAAGATCAAGTGAGTCATGTATCGGCTATTATTGAAGAATTTCCTTATTTTCAATCGGCTAGAGCCATCTACTTAAAAGGCCTAAAAGACCTCGGAAGTTTCAAATATAATCAAGAACTCAAAACAACAGCAGCCTACACAACCGATCGTGCGGTATTGTTTGATTTTATCACTTCTGAAGTGTTTTTACAAAATGACATCTCAACTCATATCAAACAAAATTTTGATCAAATCAAAACAATTAAGGTTACAGAATTTCAGGATATTTCTTCTCAAGCTTCTTTGGTTATAGACGATTCTTTATCAAAATTAGAACTTGGAAAACCATTGCAATTTGAAAAAACTGAAACCTTTTCATTTTCGGAATGGCTGAGTTTGACACAAAAAAAACCCATTGTCCGAACCGAATCATCTGAATCTGAAAAGAAATCATCACGAGATAAAAATTTTGCACTTATTGATGCCTTTATTTCAAACAAACCCAAGCTGAAACCTCTCGATAAGGATTCGAAACTTATCAATATTGCGGAAGATTCTGTCTTTGAAACAGAGGATTTAATGACCGAAACTTTGGCACGAATTTATGTAGAGCAAAAAAACTATGATAACGCCATACAGTCTTACCGTATTTTAAGTTTGAAATATCCAGAAAAAAGTAGTTTATTTGCAGACCAAATTCAAGCAATAAAAGTCTTACAAGAAAAAAATAATTTATAATGAGTACATTTTCAATATTTCTAGTTCTTATCGTCATAGTAGCTTTTCTACTTGTGGTTGTTATTATGGTTCAAAACCCAAAAGGTGGAGGGCTATCTTCTTCATTTGGAGGTGGCGGAACCCAACAAGTTGGAGGTGTTAAAAAAACATCTGACTTTTTAGACAAAAGTACATGGGCACTCGCCACTTTATTATTAGCCCTTATTTTATTGTCTAATGTAGCTATTGAGGGTCCTAACAACAGTCAAGAGTCTAAAGCACTTGATTTAGATGCAGCACCATCAACATCTCAACCAGCTGCAGTTCCTGTTCAAGAAACAACTACTGACGAAAGTTTAACTCCTGAAGCAACAGATTCAGAGTAAAAAAATGTTCATAAAACACAAAAAATGTCAACGCCAACACGTTGACATTTTTTGTTTCTGAAAGTTTGTCAGTTTAGAAGAATTGGCACACTTTTAGAAAGTTACATTAAAAATTTAACAATACAAAAATTTAAAATACATGTCTTTAAACATCAAACCATTAGCAGACAGAGTTCTTGTAGAACCGTCGAAAGCTGAAACAAAAACGGCTTCTGGGATTATCATTCCAGATAATGCTAAAGAAAAACCTCAAAAAGGCAAAGTAGTTGCCGTTGGTAAAGGAACTAAAGATGAGCCAACAACTGTCAAAGTTGGGGATGCAGTACTTTACGGAAAATATGCAGGTACAGAGCTGAAGCTCGAAGGAACGGATTATTTAATCATGCGAGAGAGTGATATTCTTGCAATTGTTTAATTTTAAAAACTAAAAAAATGGCAAAAGATATAAAATTTGATATAGGTGCACGTGACGGATTGAAACGTGGCGTTGATGCATTAGCAAATGCAGTCAAAGTAACCTTAGGACCTAAAGGTCGTAACGTAATTATCAGTAAAAGTTTTGGAGCACCACAAGTAACTAAAGACGGGGTCTCCGTTGCAAAAGAAGTGGAGCTAGAAGATAGTCTTGAAAATATGGGAGCCCAAATGGTGAAGGAAGTAGCTTCTAAAACCAATGATTTAGCGGGTGATGGTACAACTACAGCAACCGTTTTGGCACAAGCAATTGTGAAAGAAGGTTTAAAAAATGTAGCGGCTGGTGCTAATCCCATGGATTTGAAACGTGGAATTGATAAAGCAGTCTCTTCTATCATTACTGATTTGGAAAAACAAAGTAAAAAAGTAGGAAATTCTTCAGAAAAAATTCAACAAATAGCATCTGTTTCTGCTAATAACGACAACACAATAGGAGAACTGATTGCCTCAGCTTTTGGAAAAGTGGGTAAAGAAGGTGTTATCACCGTAGAGGAAGCCAAAGGTATGGACACTTACGTGGATGTTGTAGAAGGAATGCAATTTGATAGAGGGTATCTAAGCCCTTATTTTGTGACCGATGCCGATAAAATGATTGCCGATTTAGAGAATCCTTATATTTTATTGTTCGACAAAAAGATTTCAAATCTTCAAGAAGTACTTCCAATTTTGGAACCCGTAGCACAATCGGGACGCCCTCTTTTAATTATTGCTGAGGATGTAGAAGGCCAAGCCTTAGCAACTTTAGTGGTCAACAAACTAAGAGGAGGTCTTAAAATCGCTGCAGTGAAAGCTCCAGGGTTTGGAGACCGTCGCAAAGCAATGCTTGAAGATATTGCCATTCTTACAGGAGGCACTGTAATTTCAGAAGAACGTGGATTTTCTTTAGAAAATGTAGATTTAAGCATGTTAGGAACGGCTGAAACCGTAACTATTGACAAAGACAACACAACTATTGTCAACGGATCTGGAAAAGCCAATGACATCAAAGCACGCGTGAATCAAATCAAAGCACAGATAGAAACAACTACTAGTGACTATGACAAAGAGAAATTGCAAGAACGCTTGGCTAAATTAGCGGGTGGTGTTGCCGTTCTTTATGTAGGCGCTGCTAGTGAAATTGAAATGAAGGAAAAGAAAGACCGTGTCGATGATGCACTTCATGCAACAAGAGCTGCTGTTGAAGAAGGTGTTGTTGCCGGTGGTGGTGTAGCGCTTGTAAGAGCTCAAAAAACACTTGAAAAACTAACAGCAGCCAATTTGGATGAAGTTACAGGAATTCAAATTGTTTCTAAAGCTATTGAAGCTCCCTTACGCACCATTGTAGAAAATGCTGGTGGCGAAGGAAGTGTAGTGATTAACAAAGTCCTTGAAGGTGAAGGCGATTTTGGATACGATGCCAAAAACGATGCTTATGTTGATATGCTCAAAACAGGAATTATTGACCCTAAAAAAGTAACGCGAGTCGCTTTAGAAAATGCTGCTTCTGTTGCTGGTATGATTCTCACAACAGAGTGTGCTTTAATTGATATTAAAGAAGATGCTCCTGCAATGCCCCCAATGGGTGGTGGCGGGATGCCTGGAATGATGTAATTTATCATTACATACAACTAAACAAAAAAGCTTCTGAACATTAATTCCGGGGCTTTTTTGTTTCTTAGTTGTGTTCTTTGACCACCTCATCTTCTCGGTACTTGCAACACGGATGGACACTGTTATAGGCTTCATCTGTTGCTTTCAATTCTTTGGTGTCATGGCCAACACCAGCAATGTTTTCTTGAATACTTTTGAGATCTGTTTTGTTTTCATCAAAAATAAGTCTCAACTCATGTGTCTCCACATTCCAAACAGCAGATTTCACCCCTTTTGTTTTAAGGCTTGCCTTTTCAATTCGTTTTTTACACATCATGCAAACGCCATCTACTTCAACGGACGCTTTGGCATTTTTATTTTGAGCAAAACTCAAAGTAGTCATGCATAGGATAGTGAGTGTTAAGAATACTGTTTTCATAATATTTATATTTGTTAATTTAGTTTAAAGCGTAAGCCTGTATAATATGTACTGCCAAATATAGGGCCGTACACAAATGTAGTATCAAAATTTGAACCAAAAGGATTTTCGGGGCTTAAAATTGGATTGTTTTGAGTGGTATTGGTTATGTTTTCTGCCCCCACATAAAGCTCAAAAGCGTCCGAAAACACCTTTGTAACTTGTGCGTTTAAGTTTGAAATTGATGGTGAATATGTTGGTAACTGAAAGGCTTCTGGACTTAAAGAGGTTGATGAAAATCGCTGTTTTCCAAACCAATTGAAGGTCGTATCAAATTTCCATACACCTTCTTTTTCGGTTTTAGCTGTTTCAAAAGATACATTTGCAAACACACGTTGTTGAGAAGTCAATGGCTTGATTTGTTTACCAGATTTGTATTGAGTTTTAACGTCATAAAATTTATAGGCTATTTTGAAATCCAAACGCTCTAAAATATTCAAACTAAATTCCGCTTGAAAACTATTGGCAAAACTAGAACCTTCCAAATTATAAAAGTTGACTTGATACGGATTTTCATAATCGACAACCACTTGATTTTGAAAATCTGTTCCGTAAAAGTCCAACGTTACATCTGCTTTTCTACCAAAAAATTCGAAACCTTGTAAAAAAGACACCCCATAATTCCATGCAATTTCAGGGTCTAAACCATAGATATTACCACCCGTACTTTGTATATTGATGGCTCTTGAGGTTGCAAACAATTTTTGATTTTCCGCAAAAATATTGGCGGCCCGTTTTCCGCGTCCAAAAGATACTCTAAAAGCCGATTTCTCCCAGGGTGTGTAACGCGCATGCACCCGTGGTGTGATAAAAGTTCCTAATAAATTATGGTGATCAACACGAATTCCTGCAGTCAAATTAAGGGCTTCTAAATTATCAAAACTGTACTCAAAAAACCCTCCAATTGAACGCTCATTTCGATCGTAAAAATCCATACCTACTCTCTCATTATAATCGTCATAAGTTGCATTGAGACCTGTCTTTATCTTATGTCTTGAATCGCTTATAATAGAATTATAAACCAGATTGGAGTAGATACTTTTGTGGCGTATGTCGTATTGATTTAATCCAAAATAAGACGTTTGATCGTGATCGCTGTACGATAATTGAAGTCCTAAACTTTGATATGGAATTTCGGGGTTGACATACCCAAACTTTGAAGAAACCTCAAAACGTTTGGTTGCAATTTCACTTCCCCAAACGGTGTTTGACAGCCGGTCAGTATCAGGGTTAAAATCGAGGTGACCTGCTTGTTTTTCATCTGTTAAATAACGGATATTTAAAAAACTAATCAACCCTTTTTGAAGGTTAGAATATTGCCATCGGTTCATTATGTTTAACTGCTTAGACAAGGGCATGTCTAAAAATGAATCATTGTTTCTGTCAAATTTTTCCGATCTGTTATTGGCATGCACATACAATCCAGTACTCCATTTGTCAGAAAGTGTAGTGTTAAAGTGGGTATTGAGTTCTGTTCGACCATTCAACGAACCATAGGCATTGACAAAAATTCTGTTGTCTGTGGTTGGTTTCACCAACTCAGCATTGATTTGTCCAGCAATACTCTCAAAACCATTGACGACACTCCCTGCACCCTTGGTGATTTGTATACTCTCTACCCAAGTTCCTGGAATAAAACTCAACCCATATGCTTGGGAGGCTCCACGAATTGATGGTATATTTTCTGTTGTAATTAAAATATAGGGACTGGTCAAGCCTAGCATTTTTATTTGCTTTGCACCTGATATGGCATCCGTAAAATTGACGTCAATAGACGGATTGGTTTCAAAACTTTCGGACAGATTACAGCAGGCAGCTTTCAAAAGCTCTTTACTGCTTATGGTAGAAATATTTTGAGAGGACAAATAAGAAGTTGCTGAGGATTTTTTACGGACAGAAACGGTGACTTCTTCCAAATCATCAGAAGCTTTTAGCAAATGATGTATCATTTTTGGACTGTTGATACTAAGGGTATCTGTTTTGTACCCAACATAACTGATCACTAATTTTTTGTAAGAGGGTTCATAGGGGAGCTTAAACGTTCCATCTTCTGAAGTGATGGTTCCTATGGAGGTATTGAACCAAAAAACATTGGCACCAAGTAAAGGAATGTGTTGATTTTGGGGATCTAACTCCATGACCACTCCTTTGATTTCACTTTGTGAAAACATAAAAAATGGCACGAATACTATAAAATATAATGTAGATTTCATTGTGATTTGATTTAGAATTAATACAATAAAGAGGCTTTTACACTGTCCATTGTTTAGGAAGCGTCTGTCAATCTAATAGTACTATATCAAATCAAAAAAACTTGGTGTTGAATCTGAAAATTAAACTCTCGATTGGGAGGTACATAGTTGTATAAACACCCTTCAACTGAAGACCTGTTGACAACAGATTTGGCATTAAATAATTGAGGTACTATAAAAACGTTTTCAACTGGAAGCTCCACAGAGAGCGGCACGACTTTAAATTGCTTTAATCCGTCTACAGAAATGACCTTGTTATTGCAGCAGCTTTTTTTGGTAAACTGATGTTCATCAGCCGTGTTTTTTGAGAGATCACAACACGATTTAACTTTTGAAAATACTGCAACATCAACTATTTTTGATCCACAAAAATGGGTTTCCATTTTAAATGAAAATGTTGACAAAAACACTAAAAGCGCAAGCGCTGTTGAAAAAACTTTATGTGACACCGTTTTTTGCATTGTACAAATTTAATAAAACTACTTCTATTTAGGATACTGGTTGTCATAAAATTAACAAAAAATAACATCTCTTTTGGATCGCTCATCTCAGATAATTGCTATTTTTGTGAAAATTATTTTTATGACTTTTGATGTTTTAAAACCAAAAATAACAACCTTAATTTCAAATTCCAGTTCAAAAGATCGAACTTTACAACTCATTTGTAATTTATTGAGAGCTGAGATCCCTCATTATGACTGGGTTGGGTTTTATTTCAAAAATGGAACTAAAGAAGAACTAAAACTTGGGCCCTTTTCAGGCACTCCTACAGATCATACCATCATCCCATTCGGGAAAGGGATTTGCGGACAAGTGGCCGTTAGTCATCAAAACTTTGTAGTTCCAGATGTAAAAGCCCAAGCCAACTATATTGCGTGTAGTACCTCCGTTAAATCTGAGATTGTCGTTCCATTATTTGTAGAAGGTCAAAATATTGGGCAAATTGATATTGATTCAAATACAGCGGACCCTTTTACAGATGCTGATGAACGTTTCTTAGAATATGTATGTCAATTGGCTGCTACATTGATGTAGTTGTTGATAACTCTAATGATTAGTTGAAAAAATCTTATTTTTAGAAAGTTTTTGACTCTATTTTTTTATGATAATTCCCTATTTTTGAATCTTAATTTTTAGACTTCAAAATGAGCCAAAGCAAAGCAATCAAATCCGCCTTAATATCAGTGTTTAGCAAAGAGGGACTCGCTCCCATTGTTGAAAAACTAAACGCACAAGGCGTTACCATATACTCCACGGGAGGTACTCAAAAATTCATCAACGACTTAGGAATCAAGGTGGTGCCTGCAGAAGAGATTACAGACTATCCTTCTATTCTTGGAGGGCGTGTAAAAACCTTACACCCAAAAATATTTGGTGGAATTTTAAACCGTCAAGACCACCCACAAGATGTAGAGGAAATGACTTCTTTTTCAATTCCTCAGATTGATGCGGTTATTGTAGATCTTTATCCCTTTGAAAAAACGGTTGCATCTGGCGCTAGCAATGATGATATTATTGAAAAAATTGACATTGGTGGAATCTCATTAATTCGTGCTGCAGCCAAAAATTATAAAGATGTGATATGTGTGTCCTCTGTAGATGATTATGCTGAATTCTTAGCTCTTATATCTAAAAATGAAGGGACTATTTCAATTGAAGACCGCAAACGATTTGCAACCAAATCTTTCAATGTGTCATCCCATTACGACAGTGCTATTTTTAATTATTTTAATAGTGAAAAAGAAGAAGTTGTTTTAAAAATTAGTGAAACACAAGGCAAGGTTCTTCGTTATGGAGAAAATCCACATCAAAAAGGGTTTTTCTTTGGCATCTTTGAAGCCATGTTTACCAAACTTCATGGAAAAGAGCTGAGCTATAATAATCTTTTAGATGTAGACGCTGCGGTGAATCTTATGAACGAATTTCATAACGAAGCACCTACTTTTGCCATTTTGAAACACAACAATGCTTGCGGGGTTGCACAACGCGAATCCTTGCACCAAGCATATGTAGATGCATTGGCAGGCGATCCTGTATCTGCTTTTGGAGGCGTATTAATTTCTAATTCTGAAATTGACTTGGCGACTGCCGAAGAAATTCATAGTTTGTTTTGTGAAGTTGTGATCGCACCTTCTTTTAGCGCAGAAGCAGAAACCCTTTTGAAAGGAAAGAAAAATAGAATTTTACTGATTCAAAATACGGTCAGTTTACCCGAAACAATTGTAAGAAGTTGTTTAAACGGAGTCTTAGTTCAAGAAAAAAATATGATTACCGATGAGCGAAAAATATTAGAAAACGCCACCACTGCAACTCCAATTGAATCTGAGATCGAGGATTTATTATTTGCATCTAAAATCTGTAAACACACAAAGTCGAACACAATTGTTTTAGCGAAAAACAAACAATTATTTGCGAGTGGAACGGGGCAAACCAGTCGTGTAGATGCCTTAAATCAAGCCATTCACAAAGCAAACTCATTTCATTTTAAATTGAACGGTGCCGTAATGGCTAGTGATGCCTTTTTTCCGTTTCCTGATTGTGTAGAAATTGCCAAAGAGGCAGGGATTACAGCGGTTATTCAACCAGGAGGGTCAATTAAAGACCAATTAAGCATTGATTATTGTAATGCCAACAATGTAGCAATGGTGTTTACAAAAACACGTCATTTTAAACACTAAATTATTTAAGTAAAAGCTATTTTCAAACTCAAGTTTATTTTAGTACATTTACAAAACAGCATCATACATTAATTTTTTTGATAAATTTTTTATAGCATATGGGATTTTTTGACTTCTTGACAGAAGAAATAGCCATCGACTTAGGCACTGCCAACACCTTGATAATTCACAATGATAAAGTTGTAATTGACAGTCCATCTATTGTTGCTAGAGATCGCATCTCAGGAAAAATTATAGCTGTAGGGAAAGAAGCGAATTTGATGCAAGGCAAGACACACGAAAACATCAAAACAATTCGTCCACTAAAGGACGGAGTTATTGCAGATTTTGATGCCTCCGAACAAATGATAAGTTTGTTCATCAAAAGTATTCCTGCACTAAAAAATAAATTATTTGCACCCTCTCTTAGAATGGTGATTTGTATTCCTTCTGGAATTACAGAAGTAGAAATGCGAGCTGTAAAAGAATCGGCTGAACGCGTGAACGGCAAAGAAGTCTATTTGATTCATGAACCGATGGCAGCAGCTATTGGGATTGGGGTAGATATCATGCAACCTAAAGGAAATATGATTGTTGATATTGGCGGAGGAACTACTGAAATTGCCGTAATTGCTCTGGGAGGTATTGTCTGTGACAAGTCGGTGAAAGTAGCAGGAGATGTGTTTACCAATGACATTATTTATTATATGCGAACACAACACAACTTGTATGTTGGAGATCGTACTGCCGAAAAAATAAAAATACAAATTGGTGCAGCTACTGAAGATTTAGAAGTGCCCCCAGATGAAATGAATGTTCAAGGACGAGATTTATTGACAGGAAAACCTAAACAAGTTCAAATCACGCACCGTGAAATTTCAAAAGCATTAGATAAATCAATTCTAAGAATTGAGGATTCTGTTATGGAAACACTCTCACAAACACCCCCAGAACTTGCAGCTGATATTTATAATACTGGGATCTATCTTGCTGGAGGTGGATCGATGTTAAGAGGCTTAGACAAACGATTGTCACAAAAAACAGACTTACCGGTATATATTGCTGAAGATCCGTTAAGAGCCGTTGTGAGGGGGACTGGAATTGTTCTGAAAAATATCGCAAAGTATAAAAGTGTCTTGATCAAATAGCTCTTAAGTAATGCAACAACTTTTTAATTTCTTCATTAAAAACAAAACATTTGTCTTGTTTTTATTGTTGTTATCTTGCGCCCTTTCGCTCACGATTCAATCTCATGAATACCACCGCAGTAAGTTCCTGAACTCCTCCAGTCAAATAACAGGCAGTATCTATGGTACATTTCACAGCATCACTCAATATTTCAATTTAAAAAAAGAAAATCAAATCCTTTTAGAGGAAAATAATCGCCTGAAAACAATCCTTTTTAGTCAAGAAAAGACAGCAGCCGTTGACACACTTTTAGAAAACAAATATGAATTGTTTTCAAGCCTGGTTTATAAAAACAGTTATGCCCTTCCCAACAATTACCTAACGCTTAACAAAGGGCAATCCGATGATATTGAAGAAGATTACGGAGTCATCACTTCCAAAGGAATCGTAGGAGTTATTGACCAAACTTCTAAAAACTACTCCAGAGTGTTATCCATCTTAAATACAAACAGTCGAATCAATGTAAAATTAAAAAAAACTAATTATTTTGGAATTTTAAGTTGGGATGGAAAATCTCCAGAAGTCACACAATTAAAAGACATTCAAGATCTCGTAAAACTATCTGTTGGCGATACGATTGTTACCAGCGGATACTCCTCAACCTTTCCTCCAAATATCCCTGTTGGAATTATTGATTCTTACCGTCTCAATGACACAGAAGACCTTTACATTATTGACGTGAAATTATTCAATGACATGAAGAATCTTGAACATGTTTACATCCTAAAAAATACAGATATGAACGAGCTTAAAGCCTTAACTAATTTCGATGAATAATAGTGCGCTAAAAATTATTTTGAGCTTTATAGGACTAACTTTACTTCAAGTTCTAGTTTGTAGCAACATCAATTTTATGGGACATATAAACCCCTATGTTTATGTCCTTTTTGTATTGTTATACCCAGTGGTAAACAACCGATTGTTGTTCATTTTTCTAAGTTTTTTATTGGGATATACCATAGATGTTTTTTTAGATTCTGGCGGCGTCCATGCAGCAGCTAGTGTGACCATTGCTTACATACGACCTCTTTTTTTGAAATTTTCGTTTGGAGCAGCTTACGATTATCAATCTATAAAATTTAGCCATACAGATTTCTACCGACGGTTGATTTACTTTTTGTTGCTCATTGTCATCCACCACTTACTCTTATTTTCTCTTGTCATTTTTGATACTACTAAAACAGTACTGGTCCTCCAACAAGCCTTTTATTCTAGTATCTTTACACTTATAATATGTTTACTCTTTAATTCACTATTTAGCAGAAAAGAGACATGAGAAAAATATTTCTTTTTGGACTAGTCATTATAACAGGAGTTAGTTTTATTGGACGTTTATTTTATTTACAAATCTATACAGCCAACGCTTTCGATATTGATAATGACAATGCCATTCGAAAAGTATTTCATTACCCAAAACGGGGCTATATCTACGATCGAAATGACAGTCTTTTAGTGGCCAATCAACCCAGCTATGATGTGATGGTAATTCCTAGGGAAGTGGAGCCTTTGGATACGATACTATTTTGTAATTTATTGAAAATTGATAAGGCTACTTTTTATAAATCTTATAAGCTGGCCAAGAATTATTCCCCTCGACTTCCATCTCCTTTTTTACGCCACCTCTCAAAAGAAGATTATGCTTTTCTTTCAGAAAAAATGAGAAAATTCAAAGGATTTTATATTCAAAAACGATCGTTGAGAGATTATCAAACTTCTATTGGCGCCAATGTTTTGGGGTATATCGCTGAGGCAAATACAAAAGAAATAGCTAAAGATGCTTACTACCGGCTTGGTGATTTAATTGGAAAACAAGGAGTCGAAATCTCATATGAAAAAACCTTAAGAGGAGTTAAAGGAGTAAAATACATCCAAAAAGATATTTACAACAGAGATATTGGAGCCTATAAACAGGGAACATTTGACACGCTTCCTGTTCCAGGAAAGGATATAAAAATTACCATTGACTCTGAACTTCAAGCCTATGGAGAGTTGTTGATGCAAAACAAAATTGGTGGTATTGTGGCCATTGAGCCAAGTACTGGCGAAATCCTAAGTCTTGTTTCTGCACCTTCTTACAATCCAAACTTATTAGTAGGACGCCAACGCTCCAAAAACTACACTAAATTGTCCTTAGACACCATTCATAGACCTTTAATTGATAAGGGACTTACAAGGATGCACGTTCCAGGATCTCCTTTTAAATTATTAGTCGCACTGACTGCTTTAAAAGAAAAAGCTATCACCCCAAAAACAAACATCATTTGTTCGGGAAGATACATCTATGGAAAAAACAAACGTATCATGCAGTGTCACTGTGGTGGAGGGTTTAGAAATCTAGATTCTGGGATTAGTTACTCTTGTAATTCTTATTTTGCAATGGCTTTCAGAACTACAATTGAGAAATACAGCGATGCTTCTCAATCCATGGACATATGGAGTGATCACATCAAAAGTTTTGGGTTAGGTGATTTCTTAGGAAATGATTTATCGGTTGGAAAAAAAGGAAACATTCCTAATGGGAACTATTATGACAAATGGTATCCTGATTTTCAATGGGGAGCCACTACCATCATATCAAATGCTATTGGTCAAGGAGAAATTTTAGTGACCCCCATTCAATTGGCAAATATGACCGCTGCAATCGCTAATAAAGGCTATTATTACACGCCTCATATCATAAAATCTATTGAGGGTGAAGAAATGAACCCCAACTTTACGACCCCTAAACAAACATCCATCAACCCTGAATATTATGATCCCATAATTGAAGGAATGTACAATGTATACAATAAAGGAACCGCCAGTTTTTTAAAAGTTCCAGGCATAGAAATTTGTGGAAAAACAGGGACTGCCGAAAATTTTACTAAAATTGATGGTGTAAAACAACAGCTCACAGACCACTCCATATTTGTAGCTTTTGCACCAAAAGATGATCCTAAAATTGCGATTGCCATTCTGGTTGAAAACGGGTACTACGGTGCACGTTGGGCAGGACGTATGGCAAGTTTAATGATTGAAAAATACATAAAAGGAGACGTCACTTTAAAACGCATGGAACAGTTGGTTATCGAAAAAAGCCTGGAAGACGAATACCTCAAGCCCTACAGTGGCCAACCTTTTAAAATTAATGACCAATGAATCTCAACCGTTCCAATAGTTTTCAATTAGATTGGTTAACTGTAATTATTTTTACAGCACTGGTTATTTTTGGGTATTTCAATATTTTATCCGCCTCTGCAGTTGGCGAGCTGACATCTTACTTAGACATCTCTAAGCCCTACGGAAAACAACTGGCTTTTATCCTAAGTACTTTTGTGTTAATTGTACTCATTTTATCTGTAGATGCTAAGTTTTACGAACGCTTTGCAAGTATTATTTATCTGGGCTCCATCCTTTCTTTAATTGGTTTATTTGTTTTTGGAAAACAAATAAACGGCGCCATCTCTTGGTATGATTTTGGAGGCATGACCTTACAACCTAGTGAATTTGCAAAATTTGCTACAGCCTTGGCACTGGCGAAATACATTAGTGATTTACAAACCAATATCAAAGAACAAAAAGATCAGATAAGAGCTGCGGCCTTAGTGGCAATCCCTGCAGGTTTAATTTTATTACAAAATGATGCAGGAAGCACGCTTGTTTTTGGGAGTTTATTTTTTGTATTTTACAGAGAGGGCATTCCTCAGTATTACCTGTTATTTACAGTATTTATAATGCTTTTAGGCATTGCAACTTTAAAGTTTTCTGCCATATCAGTATGTCTCGCCCTATTTGGGATACTTCTCATTTATCAATTATTTTTTAAACGTAAAAAGAAAAAAATAAGAGGTGTATTTGCTGTATTAATTTGCAGCATTGGGCTGTGTTTTGGGGTACAATGGGCTTATAATAATGTCCTCCAAAACCACCAACAAGATCGTATTGGACTATGGCTTCGCTTAGAAAAAGATCCCAATAAATTGCAAGCTATGAAACGTAATATTTCCTACAACCTTAACGAGTCTGAAAAAGCGATTCGATCTGGAGGGACTTTTGGAAAAGGCTTTATGGACGGTACTCGTACCAAAGGAAAATTTGTACCAGAACAACACACCGATTACATCTTTAGTACAGTTGGCGAAGAATGGGGATTCATAGGAGGTAGCAGTGTTGTTATCTTATTTGTAATGTTAATTTTAAGGATTTTATACCTGTCAGAACAACAAAAATCACAATTTAGTAGAGTCTATGGCTACAGTGTAGCTAGCATACTGTTTGTTCACTTTCTGATTAATATTGGAATGGTGATGGGACTTATTCCGACTATTGGAATTCCTTTGCCCTTTATTAGCTATGGAGGCTCAGGTCTTTGGGCCTTTACAATATTGGTTTTTATCTTTTTAAAATTTGATTCCAATCGATTAAACGAGTGGTGATTTATTTCTTAACAAGCTCTAATTTCTCAGCAAAATAGTCACAAAAATCTTTCATTGTCGCAGTCATTTTCTCATCTTGAGTCGCCCGTAAATAGGTGTCACTCATTGTCACCAAAGTTTGATGAAAAAATAATTTCATTTCATCCACCGGCATGTCTTTTGTCCATAAATCAATCCGAAGGGTTTCCTGTTTTTTTGGATCCCATACAGACAACATCATAGCTTTGGCCTCCTCATTTGTAATGCCCCCATCTTGAGCCGTCCAAAATAAATTTTCTGGCACACGGTTTTCATCTAATTCCACGGTCATTTCTATCTTTGAAGTATGTGTGTTTGCCATTATTTTTTTGGTTTAAATTTTGCGTTATTAAAAATAGTTGTCGCCTCCATATGAAGCATTTGAAGTAAAGGAGTCTTATTATTTTCCATATAAGAACTTACAATTTGCCACCCTATATATTGACCGAGTCGACCAGGTGACTCACTGTCCAGTTCTAAATTAAATCGAGAAAAAGGCGCTGGAGTGATAAACCGAGTTCGTAATTTCCGATCCGTTTGATACAACAATTCCTTTTCGACAAAGTACTGCCAGATATAAAACTCATTGTCTTGTGCCCATTGATATTGGTCTGTTGAATACCCTATTTTTTCATTGTTTTCTTTAAATGGAATCAAAAGATCTTTAAGATATAATTGCTTTCCATAGTAAATCATTTCTTCAAGAAACGTGAACCGTTTAGGTTGGTAAATTAATTGCTCTGCATAAGCAGAAGCCAGATCTGATACAATTTGACCTTTATTTAAATTTTGTTTGATATAGGCATAAAAACTCGCATAAAACTCATGATTGAAACCAAGGTAGTTGTCCAATGCAATCAGCACTATAGAGTCTGTAACCACTACTTTATTTCGATAATCGACATCAGATAAAACAGTGATAATCCGGGGTGTTTTGAGTGCTGAATTATAATATTTAAGATGCTGATAGAAACGAACTATTTCGGTTTCCGTATGTGTAAAATCCTCAAACACACTGTCTACTGCCCTATTCTGAAGCTGTTGAATCGGGTCGCTCATGCGGCGCACCCAAACAGAATCTTCATATCTTTTGGAAAATAAAAATGAATAGTTTTGTTTCAAAGCTGGTAGATCCGAAGGAGCTGAAGTTGCAAACAACTGATCAAATCTTTCGATATTTAAATCCACATCTATTTGAGATATTTCTTTTTCTAGTTTAGTTGAGTTTTGACATGAAAAGACACAAAAAACCATCAAAAAAATAATGCTTTTTGAGACATAAAACGATGCTAATTGCGTTCTGTTGAATTTCAAAATTATACGTTTAAATACCAATTGAACCACAAAAGTAATTAATCTATTTTGGTTTAGAGGCGGGATTAAATTAAAAATTAAACACACATGAAAATCTCATCTCATTTAAATTCATCTAAAATAGAAAATAAATTATGAAGAATAGTTTACTTTTGTAATTCTATTAATATGGCATCTATGAAAACAAAAATGGTAACAGCTCACATTGTCAAATGGATAAAGGAGTATGCTGAAAACACAAACGTAAATGGGTTTGTAATTGGTATTTCAGGAGGTGTAGATTCTGCAGTCACTTCAACACTTTGTGCGATGACAGGCTTGGATGTGACGTGTTTAGAAATGCCTATTCACCAATCAGAAAGCCATGTTTCAAGAGCTCAAGAACACATTGAACAACTTAGAAAAAGATTTCCAAATGTAAATTCTACTCGAGTCAATTTAACACCCGTTTTTGAAAGTTTTAAATCTGAAATTAATTTAGAAGGCAACACACAGACTGTAGATATGGCCTTGGCCAATTCGAGAGCACGCTTGCGAATGACAACTCTTTATTATTACGCGAGTCTTTTGGGTAAACTGGTAGCTGGAACTGGAAACAAAGTAGAGGATTTTGGTGTTGGATTTTATACAAAATATGGCGACGGGGGTGTGGATCTCAGTCCAATTGCAGATTTATTAAAGTCGGAAGTATACGATTTAGGAAAGGCTTTGGGAGTTCCTAAAAGTATTCTTACAGCTGCGCCTAGTGATGGTTTATTTGGAGATTCTAGAAGCGATGAAGATCAAATTGGGGCTTCATATCCCGAACTGGAGTGGGCTATGAACCAAGTTGAAATGGGCAAAACAGCTGCGGATTTTGAAGGCAGAGAGCAGACTGTTTTTGAGATCTACTCGCGTTATAATGCGGCCAATAAACACAAAATGAACCCCATTCCTGTATGTGAAATTCCTGACGATTTAAAACACTAAAATGATTCGAGTCCTCGTTGCAGACCATCAACCCATTGTAAGCTATGGCATTCGTATGTTTTTTGAAAACTCAAAAGATATTAAAATTGTAAACACAGCGAGCTCTGCTAAGCAACTTTTAGACTATCTCAAGAAGTCCAATACGGACATCGTTCTTATGACTATTGACCTTCCTGACATCAACGGAATTACACTGCTACGTTCGATCAAAAAAGAATTTAATGATGTGAGTGTTATTATTTTTAGTACACATCCAGAAGATATATATGCGATCAGCGCGATCAAAGCAGGGGCTTCAGGGTATTTATCCAAAACAGTCACTACCTCCACCATAAAAAAAGCCATCTTAAAGGTTTTCAAGGGAGGTATCTATGTGAGTAAAGAACTTGCCGAGACCCTTACATTTGAAAAAGACAGTCTAGGAACCATGAATCTGTACAAGAAACTTTCAACACGGGAAGTGGAAGTTTTAAAACTCATTTCTTCGGGAAAAAGAAATAAGGATATTGCAGACCAATTAGACATCAATGAAAAAACGGTGAGCACCTACAAATTACGTTTGATGAAAAAATTGAATGTCTCAAACCTTGTAGAGTTGATCGATCATGGGCGTCAAAAAAAGTAAAGCTACAAAACGCGACTCAATTTTCTAGATAACAACATTTTTAAATTGGAGTAATTCAACACATCTTCTAAAAGCGCTCGATGGTCAATTGTATCTTGAGTATCTTGCTTAATCTCATCTACCTTTCGATCAATTAAATAACAACGTAACGTCAAAATTGTTTCACTGACCAATTGTGCGATACTGACGTCTTTTTGTTTTGGAAAAATATTATTTTTTTCCCAGTTATGAAGATTGTAACGTTCTTCATTCATTAAAATATTGGTCACATCTGAAGCTAAAGCAGGGTCTAAATGGTTCACAAAAGTTTCGATGATAAAATCATCTGTCTGATTTAAACGATCAATAATCGTATAGTAAAGGCTTTTGAAGTTTTCATTGGTAAACTGCATTTCATCTTCTTGTAAATCCAGAAATATTTTTTCAAAAACTTTGACTTCGTGAATCACAGGTTCAAGTGCAAGAGCTCCTTTGTCATTTTCTTTCAAAATTAAATCTTCAAAAGCCTCTTTTCGGTTTCCGTAAAGTAGTAATATTTCAATAATTTTTTGCTCTAGTTCATATTGAATATCAACTTTTATGGGGGCCGCAGTAGACTTAACAACCTCAAACGCTTTTTGTTTTTGATTGTAAGACTTATTGGCGTCATTTTGCGCTTTTTTACCCATCTGAGCTAGGGTACTAAAAAGAACCTCTTCGCTAATATCCATAATACGTGAACATTCTCGTACATATATTTCACGTTGAATATTATCTGTTACTTTAGAAATACTCGTTACCATATCCCGGATCAAATTAGCTTTTGCCACCGGATCATTTTGGGCTTCCTCCATAAGTAAAGACGCCTTATAAGCAATAAAATCCTTAGCATTTTCTTTGAGGTAGGTTTGTAATTCTTCGAGCGTATTTTGTTTTGCAAAACTATCGGGATCTTCACCTTCTGGAAAAGTACAAATTTTCACATTCATACCTTGCTCCAAAATCAAATCGATTCCTCGCAACGCAGCTCTGATCCCAGCGGGATCGCCGTCAAACAGCACCGTAATATTTTTAGTTAAACGATTGATCAATCGAATCTGATCGGGCGTTAAAGCGGTTCCCGAAGAAGATACCACGTTTTTAACTCCCTTTTGGTAAAACTGAATCACATCGGTATAGCCTTCTACTAAATAACAATTGTCTTCTTTAGCTATGGTTTGTTTGGCGTAGTAAATACCATACAAAACTTTACTTTTATGATAAATATCGCTCTCTGGCGAATTGAGGTATTTAGCAGCTTTTTCGTTCTTCGCTAAAATTCTTCCCCCAAAACCAAGAACCCGTCCCGACATGCTATGGATGGGAAACATCACGCGCCCTTTGAAACGGTCAAACTGTTTGGTTTCTTTGACAATCGAAAGACCTGTACTTTCTAAATATTTTAACTTATATCCTTTTTTTAGGGCGGTATCCGTCAATCCACTCCATGCATCTGTGGAATACCCCAACTGAAATTCTTTAATCGTCTCATCTGTAAATCCTCGTTCCTTAAAATAGCTCAAACCAATCGCTTTTCCAGCATCGGTTTTAAGCAGTGTGTTTTGATAATATGTACGGGCATATTCACTTACGAGGTACATGCTTTCTCGTTCCCCAGCAGCTTCTTTATCGGAATCCGATTGAACGGTTTCCTCAACTTCAATATTATACTTTCGGGCTAAATATTTGATGGCTTCTGGATAGGTGAAATGTTCGTGTTCCATTAGAAACGAAACCGAAGTCCCACCCTTTCCTGTTGAAAAATCTTTCCAGATTTGTTTTACAGGTGACACCATAAAACTCGGGGTGCGTTCTTCACTAAACGGACTTAAACCCTTAAAGTTACTCCCCGATTTTTTTAATTGCACAAAATCGCCAATCACCTCCTCTACACGGGCAGTGTCAAATACTTGATCTATGGTGGATTTTGATATCAAAATGAAAAATTAAATGGATACTGTAAATGTACTAAAAAGTAATTCTTTTTAGTTATTTATTTCTTTCAATTACATAATTCACCATCAAAATCAATGATTCTTTGTAGGGCGATTCTGGAAAGGGTTCGAGCAATTGTAACGCCTGTTCTTGAAATGTTTTCATCTTTGACACCGCATACTCCAAACCGCCATTGTCTTTTACAAAAGAAATCACTTCCTTAACACGTTTGGAATCTTTGTTGTACTTTTTAATGGAATTAATCAACCAACTTTTTTCTTTTTTAGAACAGTGATTTAGCACATAGATAAGTGGAAGCGTCATTTTCTGTTCTTTGATGTCAATTCCGGTAGGTTTACCAATTTGTTGGGTACCATAATCAAACAAGTCATCTTTAATTTGAAATGCCATCCCAATAAGCTCTCCAAATTGACGCATCGTTTCCACCTCTTCAGACAGGGGTTTCACAGAAGCAGCTCCTAAACTGCAACAGGCGGCGATAAGCGTGGCTGTTTTTTGACGAATGATTTCGTAATAGATGGCTTCTGTAATATCTAAATTTCTGGCTTTTTCTATTTGCAACAACTCCCCTTCGCTCATTTCACGAACGGCTACTGAGATTATTTTTAAGAGATCAAAGTCGTTATTATCAATGCACAGCAAAAGCCCTTTTGACAATAAAAAATCGCCCACCAAAACTGCAATCTTATTTTTCCAAAGCGCATTTATAGAGAAAAAACCACGACGACGGTCGCTCTCATCCACCACATCATCATGTACCAAAGTCGCAGTATGGATCAATTCAAGGACAGATGCCCCTCTGTATGTGCGCTCACTAACCTCCCCATTAGAAATCATCTTGGCAGTCAGAAACACAAACATCGGACGCATTTGTTTACCCTTCCGATTGACGATATAATGCGTAATACGGTTCAGAAGCGCCACCCGACTGGACATGGACAATCGAAATTTCTTTTCGAAAAGTTCCATCTCATAAGTGATTGGTTTTTTTATACTTTCTATTTTCTTCAAACAGTCCTCATTGAAATCCAAAATTAAACATATAAAACCTATTGTTTCTTAGAAATACGTTAAATAATTGAATCGGCTATGTTCTGAATATTGAATCCTTAAAATTGTTTTATGAAAATTAATTTATTGAGACATATAACCATTTAATCTCATAAAACTCTCAAAATGATACAGTAACGGTTTGTTCTATTTGTTTATTTAAAAATTTTGTTTAGTTTTACAATTAAACCTATAAACAAAATATTATGAAAAAAATTACTTTATTAGCCATTTTAATGGTCTCTTTTCTAACAAATGCCCAAATATTCTTGAGTGAAGATTTTGAAGCGGGAATACCCTCTGATTGGACTAATCAAAACAACTCAATAGACTTAAGTGCGCTTCCATCAT
>Ga0233438_10001961_pt1 | contig 21449 bp, 20 predicted proteins | sample SI_123_September_FD_182720 | JGI IMG/M metagenome (GOLD analysis project Ga0233438, IMG submission 182720) | Seawater microbial communities from Saanich Inlet, British Columbia, Canada - SI_123_September2016_10_MG | ecosystem: Environmental > Aquatic > Marine > Inlet | place: Canada: British...
CACTTAAAGGATCAAAGACAGAAGAGAACTTAAAAGCCGCTTTCGCAGGAGAAAGCCAAGCTAACCGTAGATATCTTTACTTTGCACAAAAAGCGGACGTAGAAGGTTACAATGATGTTGCATCAGTTTTCAGATCAACAGCAGAGGGAGAAACAGGTCACGCACATGGACACTTAGAGTATTTAGAAGAAGTAGGTGATCCAGCGACTGGTAAACCAATCGGTGAAACAAAAGCAAATCTAGAATCAGCAGTAGCAGGGGAGACGCATGAGTACACGGATATGTATCCTGGTATGGCAAAGACAGCTAGAGATGAAGGTTTTGAAGAAATAGCAGACTGGTTTGAAACGCTTGCAAAAGCGGAAAAATCTCACGCAGGAAAATTTCAAAAAACTTTAGAATCAATTAAATAATCAAAAATTTTTTATGGTGGAGTTAATCTTCACCATAAAACTCTATAAATTATGGCTAAAGAAGGTAGTACAGAGGCACCTATAAGACATCCTATAGATTTTAATCATCCGGACTTTTTGGATCCAAAAAAATTAGATGATGAAATGCGTAGGGCTTTTGATATTTGTCATGGCTGTAGAAGATGCTTTAATCTTTGCGATTCTTTTCCTAAATTATTTGATTTAATTGATGAGTCAGAAAATGAAGATGTAGATAGTTTAAAAAGTGAGCAATTTAAACCTGTTGTAGACGCATGTACTCTTTGCGATATGTGTTTTATGACTAAATGTCCTTATGTGCCTCCTCATGAATTTAATTTAGATTTTCCGCACTTAATGTTGCGATATAGAACAGCACAAAAAAAAAATAATGAACTACCTAAAATTCCATATCAATTAGCTAAAATAGACAGAAATGGAAAAATAGGAGTTTTATTTTCTAAACTAATCAATTGGATATCTAATGTTAAAAATAGTTTATTTAGAAAAATTTTAGAAATATTTGCAGATATAGATAAAAGAGTGAATTTGCCAAAGTATAATTCTGAAACATTTGCAAATTATTTTAAAAACAACGTTAATAAAATTGGCTTAGGTAGAAGTACAGAGAGAAAAGTTGTTATTTATTCAACATGTTTTGTCAATTTCAATAAAAAAAATACAGGTGTAGCAGCTTTAAAAGTATTAAAAAAAAATGGAGTTGAAGTTGAACACGCCTACCCAGGATGTTGTGGAATGCCATTTTTGGAACAAGCAGATCTTCCAAAAGTTGTTGAACAAGCAAAAAAAGTCTCAACAGATTTACTTAAATGGGTAAATAAAGGTTATGAGGTTGTAACGTTAACCGCTAGTTGTGGTTTAATGTTAAAATTTGAATGGCCCTTATTGTTACCTAATGACACTAACGTGAAAAAATTATCAAAACATGTCTTTGATATAGATGAATATATTGTGGACATATCTAATAAAGAGGGCCTTGCAGATGGCTTACAAGAAATTGACGGCGGTGTTACAGTTCATAATGCCTGTCATGCTAGAGCACAAAATATGGGGATCAAAGCAAGAGATATGCTGAAAAACATACCAAATATAAAATTAGATATAGTTGAAAGATGTGCCGGTCATGGAGGAACCTTTGGCGTCATGAAAGAAACTCATGACCTTGCTAATAAAGTGGGAAGACCAACCGCAAGACAAATTGATAATAAGAAAAATAAATATATGGCATCTGATTGTCCGCTTGCAGGAAAGCATCTTAACCAGCTTTCAAAAGATACTGAGATAAGACATGATGAGGCATTACATCCTATAGAAATTATGGCAAAGGCGTATAAATTATAATTATGAATAAACAAGCAAGAGAAGTTACAAAAGCAGACTTAATACCGGCAGACGAGTATGCAAAAAATAGAAAAGCATATAGAAAAGAAATAGTTTCTTATAAAAAAGATAGAAGGATTTCGTTAGGGCCATACGCTAATTTTTATTTTGAATCTTACGAGACAATGAGAGCTCAAATTCAAGAAATGCTTCATATAGAAAAAGGTGGGGACGAACAATTAAAAGACGAATTAGCTGCTTATAACCCTCTTATACCCAAAGGAAAAGAGCTTGTAGCAACGTTAATGTTTGAAATAGATAACCCTTTAAGTAGAGCTGAATTTTTAAATAAAGTAGGCGGTATTGAGGAAAAAGTCTTTTTAAAGATAGGAGAAGAAAAAATTAATTCAATTCCAGAACAAGATGTAGATAGAACCAGCGCAGAAGGAAAAGCTTCATCAGTACAGTTCATACACTTTGAATTTACAGACGAACAAATTAAAAAATTTAAAGATGAATTTAGTGAAATAATTATTGGAGTTGACCATGAAATGTATAAACACAGTGTAAAGTTGTCTGAAAGGGCAAAAAAAGCACTTGCCTTGGATTTTGATTAAAACAAACCCCACAAGTTTTGATTTTTAGCCCATCCTTTAAACTTTCCAGATTTCACTTTACACCAATTATCTTTACATTTTTTTACCGTAACTAATCTACCTTTTTCTAAAATTACCACTGGGTTTGAATAAATTGTTGCACTTTTAAACATTATTAAATTATTATCTATAACGATAGCTGCCTTTTTTTTTGACAATTGTGACAGGTGAATCCAACCTGTATTATTTTCATGATCTCTTATTTTTCTAAAATTATTTGAACTATCTTGAATAAGTACAGGTAAAAACTTTTTTTTATAAATAATTTTTATAGGATATTCAAAAGAGGGCCCTTGTCGAAGATATACTTTATCATTTCTTAGTGTTCTAAAATATTCATCATCGCTATAAGAGTATTCTGGGTTATTTAAGAAAATAAAAATAAATAATATTATTTTTCGCATTTATTAAAGCAGTCTGGATTTATATTAATTTTTATTTTTCTAAGCGAAATTTTCAAACAATCGAACACTATAACATTTTTATTCAAGTCATCTTTAAGCTCAAGAATTGTTTTTAATACTTCACTAGCTTGGAGGGAACCTAATATACCCGCAACAGGAGCAAAAATACCCTCAGATCCACAATTGTTTTCTTCATCTGGCTTTGAAGGCATAAAACATCGTAAGCAAGGCCCTTTTTTTTTAAAATTAAATTTAAAAAGCTGTCCATCAAATTTGCTAATTGCAGCTGAGATTAAAATTTTTTTATTTTTTTTTGACTCATCATTAATTAGGTAGCGAGTGTCAAAATTATCTGTACAGTCGCAAATGATATCGTAATTTTTAAAAATTTTTTTTATATTTTTTTTTAATAGTTTTTCTTTAAATATTCTGATTTTAATTTTGTCATATATTTTACTTAGTTTGGATTTTGCCTGAGTAACTTTAAATTTATTAATATCAAATAAATTAAAAAGAGTTTGTCTATTTAAATTACTTAGTTCAACTTTATCATTATCAACTACTCCAATATTAGTGACCCCAGCTGCAGCAAGATAAGTAAGTAAGGGGCAGCCCAAACCACCCATACCAATAATTAAAACTTTGGAGTTTTTTATTTTTTTTTGGCCTGAAATACCAACTTTTTTTAAAATGATTTGTTTTTCAAATCTTTTAAAGTCCTTGAGGGTAAATTTCATTGTACTTATTTAATGCCAGTGGAACCAAAACCACCAGAGCCTCGTTTTGTATCTTCAAGTTCATTAACTTCTTTTAACACTGCCTTAACGACTGGACATAAAACCATCTGTGCAATTCGTAAACCTTTTTCAATTTTAAATTCTTTTTCCCCAAGGTTAATCAATATAACTTTTAGCTCTCCTCTATAGTCAGCATCAATTGTTCCTGGAGTGTTTAAAACAGATATTTGATTTTTTGCTGCTAAGCCAGATCGTGGTCTAATTTGTACTTCATAATTGTTTGGAATTGAAACCGCTAAACCTGTAGGAATTATTGCAGATTTGCCAGGTTTTATAAAAATTTTTTGTTCTATATTTGCCGTAAGGTCTAGACCTGAAGAACCATCAGTTTGATATTTAGGTAAAGATATATTTTTTGAAAGTCTTTTAATTAATATTTCTATCATCAGTTAGCAATTTATCTAACAAAAGTTTAGCAATTTTTTTTGCGATAAAACTTTTTTTATTTTTTGGTATTATTTTAATATTACCTTTTTTATCTATTACTGAAACCTTGTTATAATCAGAATTAAAGCCAGTGCCTTTTTGTGAAACATTATTAGCAAATATAAGGTCGCAATGTTTTTCTTTTATTTTATAAATTGAATTTTTTATCAGATTTTGAGTTTCTGCAGAAAATCCAGCTACTAGTCTGGGTCTATATTTATTGTTTTTTGAAATATATTCTAGAATATCAATATTTTTAATTAAATTTATTGATTTAAAATTAGCATTATCTTTTTTAATTTTATTTTTATTTTTTATAGCTGGTTTAAAGTCGGTGACGGCTGCTGTGCATACAGCTAAGTCGACTGGCAAAGATTTTTTTACTTCATTTAGCATTTCCTCAGCTGAAGTTATTTTCTTTATTTTTAAATCTTGAGAAAAATTAATATTAGATGGACCAGATATGAGTGTAGTTTTTATACCTAATTTATTTAATGCAATAGCTATTTCATAACCTTGTTTTCCGCTAGACTCATTAGATATATATCTAACAGGATCAATATATTCTCTTGTGGGGCCAGTAGTAACTATAGCTTTCTTTTTTTTTTTTTTTACTAAATTTTTTTCATCAAAGTAATTTTTTAAATAACCATAAATTTGTCTTGGACTAGACATTTTTCCTTCACCAAATTCACCGCATGCCATTTCTCCTTTTTCAGGACCTATAAATAAATAACCAAAGTCTTGTAAAGTTTTAAAATTATTTTGAGTAGCTTTATGTAGCCACATACGGACGTTCATTGCAGGGACTAACAATATATCTTTATTAGAAGCTAATAAAACTGTAGTAGCTAGGTCCTCAGCTTTTCCAACTGACAACTTGCTCATAAAATTTGCAGTAGTTGGCATGACAATAATTAAATGCGCCCATCTTGATAACGCAATATGATCTATTTCAGCTTCAGAGTTTTTGTCAAACATATCTTCATAAGTTTTGTTTTTTGTAAGAGTAGTTAATGATAAGGGCGTTACAAATTCCTTACCACTTTTGGAAAGTATAGTTTTAACTTCTACATTTTCTTTTTTTAAAAGTCTAATTAGATCTAATGTCTTGTAGGCTGCTATACCGCCTCCGATTATTATTAATATTTTTTTATTTTTGAGCGTCATTACTATAGATTAAAATACCAATAGGCACATAATTACAATACCAAAAAAAGCAATAATGACATTATTTTTAAAATTTTTAAGTTTCATTTGTTCTATTTCTAAATTCTTATTATTTCCCAGACCTAAACTTAACTTACCTTCTGCCATTAATTTAAGTGCGTAATCCGCTCTATCCATTAAATCAGGTAAATCTGGTATTCTTTTTATGATTTCTGCTGAAGTATTTATCGCTGTATCAATTGTAGATTTTGGACTTTTAATATTCTTGAGCCAATTCTCTAATACAGGTCTAGAAACTTCCCAAATATTTGTTTCTGGAAATAACTTTCGAGCCACACCCTCAACTACAACCATATTTTTTTGCAATAATAATAATGATGGTTGAGTTGCCATATTAAATTTTTCAGTAATTTCAAATAATTGAGCTAATAAATTTCCACCTGAAATATCTTTGATTGTTTGACCAAATATTGGTTCACCAACAGACCTCAAAGCTTGAGCAAATTCCTCCTTAGAAGCATCCATAGGAACTAAACCAGCTTGAAAATGAACCTCTGCAACTTTAATATAATCTCTTTTAATGAAGCCATACAAAATTTCTGCTAAAAATTTTCTATTATTTTTGTCTAACCTTCCCATGATACCAAAATCAACTGGAATAATATTACCCTTATGATCTACAAATAAATTTCCTTGATGCATATCACCATGAAAAAATCCATCTTGGACCGCCTGTTTAAGAAAATGATGAATTAAATTTTCTGCTAACTTTTTGAGATCGACTCCTATATTTTTAAGTTTGTCTTGCTCTCTTATTGAAATTCCTTCGACTTTATCCAAAGTTAGTATTCTTTTTGTTGTGTAGTTCCAATAGATTTTTGGAACATTAAAACCCTTATCCTGTTGTGTATTTTCATATAATTCATTAGCAGCAGCAGCCTCAAATCTCAGATCCATTTCAATATTTGTAATTTCTCTAAGAAGATGAACTACCTCAACTAATTTTAATCTTTTTGCTTTCGAAATGGTATTTTCAATTATGTAAGCAAATAACATCAAAGCATCCAACTCTTCATTAAATAATTTTTCAATGTCAGGTCGTAAAATTTTAATAGCTACTTGTTTTTCTTGATTTTCATTTTTAATTTTAGCTATATGAACTTGTGCTATTGATGCTGCAGCAATAGGTTCACTTATTTCAATTATATTGTTAAATTGTTTTTCTCCTATTTCTTTTTTTATTATTTTTTTTGCATCAATAATATCAAAAGCAGGAACTTTATCTTGAAGTTTTTCCAAATCTTTTGCCATTTCTTCACCAATTATATCTGGCCTTGTAGCTAAAAATTGTCCTAGTTTTATAAAGGTAGTACCCATTCCCTGAAGCGCCGTACAAAGTTTTTTACCATCACTTAGTTTACTATCTACGTGGTTTGGCGTAGACCCAATAGACATTACATTGAAAAACAAATTAACTAATGTTGGTATTTCGTGAACTCGATTTACAGTATCAATAGCGCCAGATGTCGATAGTTGTCTTGCTATTTTAAACAATCTGAAAATTCTTTTAAACATTTAAATTTTCCAACCAGAATGAATAGCTGATAAGCCATTTGATAGATTACGATATTCAGTGTTAGAAAAACCATTAATTTTCATTAATTCAATTAATTGATTTTGATTATAAAATTTATCAATACTATTAATTAAATATTCGTAAGGTTCTGATGATCCTACAATATATTTTCCAATCATTGGTATTGTTTTTGAGTATTGTTTATAAATGAAATTAAGCATTTCATTATCAATTTTTGAAAATTCTAAACACATAAAACGACCACCTGGTTTTAAAACTCTAAATGCTTCACTCAAAGCTTTATTTATATTTGTAACATTTCTTATGCCATAACTAATTGTATAAAAATCATAGGTATTATCACTGACAGGTAAATTTTCTGCCTGAGCTTTTACCCATCTAATATTTTTTAATTGTTTTAAGTTTATTTTCCCTTCCTCAAGCATTCCAGTATTGGGCTCAATACATGTAATTTCCGAAAAATTATTATTTTTTTTTGAAAATAGTTTAGCAATATCACCTGTTCCAGAAGCAACATCAATTAGCTTTGTTCCCGGATGTGGATTCATCCAATCAATAAACTTTTCTTTCCATAATCTGTGAATACCAAATGATATAATATCATTCATTAGGTCATATTTTTTATAAACTTTAGAAAATACAGAATTGACTAATTTTGTTTTTTCAAGAATAGTGTTTTTCATAACTTAATTATATGCCAGAATTACCTGAAGTAGAAGTTGTTAAAAGGTCACTAATCAACAAAGTTCAAAATTTGATTATCAAAAAGGTAAAGATAAATGACGGTAGATTAAGATATCGTATAGATAAAAATAAAATAAGAAAATTAATCGGACTTAAAATTACAAAGATAGAAAGAAGATCTAAATTTTTGTTATTTTTTTTTAATAGAGATTTTATAATGTTAGCTCATTTAGGAATGACAGGTAAATTCTTTTTTATAAATGAAAAAAATACTAAATTTAAGACAAGTTTTTATTATAACATTAATGATGTTATGAATAAAAAACATGATAGAGTAATTTTTTTTTTTCATAAAAAGCAAAAACTAATTTACAACGATATACGAAAATTTGGCTTTATTAAGTTTTTTAAAAAAAATGAGTATAATAATAATTTACATCTTAAAAGTTTAGGACCTGAGCCTCTAGGAAAAGAATTTAATCAATTTTATTTTCAACAATATATAAAAGGAAGAAACAGAATTATTAAAGATATTTTAATGGACCAAAAATTCGTATCTGGAATAGGCAATATTTATGCGAGTGAAATTCTTTTTTTAAGTAAGATAAAACCTACGCGAAACGTTAAAACTCTGAGAGAATCGGAGATAAATAAAATTGTAAAATTTACAAAAAAAGTTTTAAAAAACGCTATTAACTTTGGGGGATCATCTATAAAGGATTTTTCAAATAGTAGCGGAAAAAAAGGCTTATTTCAGCAATATTTTAAAGTTTATGGAAAAAAAGGAGAAAAATGTTCTACTAAGAACTGTATTTTTAAAATAATTAGAATTTTAATTAATAACCGAGCAACTTTTTATTGCTCAAAATGCCAAAAATAATAAAGTTGACCGTATTAAATTGCCCATATATACAATCCTAAAATATGCCTAATACTAAATCAGCAATAAGACGAGTAAGAAGAGTCAAAAAACAGACTCAAGCAAATAGAATTAGAAAAAGTAAGTACAAAAATGCAGTAAAACAGATGGATCTTTTGCTTAAAAGCAAGAATAAAGCTGAAGCTAAAAAATACTTTTCAAAATTTCAATCAATTCTAATGCAGGTTGCTAAATCAGGTGTGGTTAGCAAGAACACTGCAGCTAGAAAAATATCTAGATTATCAAAAAAAATAATCTAAATATCAATTTCAAGTTGATAACATTTTTACAACGAATCAATATTTAGAATCCACAAACCAAATGTATGATCTTTACTTAAGAGGTTGTAATTCTTTTATTCTATCTGAACGTTAGTCTTACAACCTGAAACCATTTATTTTTTAATTTTAAAAAAAATTTCTTGCAAATTTTTTTAAAAGGGAGTTTATAGAATTTCTTACTAGAAAACCTACATGGAAAATTATACTAAAAAAAAACAAAATACATTTATTTCTGAAGAAGAAAAAACTTTAGATTGGAATGATCTGCAAAACTCTTTTAAAAAAACCTTTGGTACTGAAATATATAACAGCTGGCTTCAGAAAATCTCTTTAGTTAAAGAATATAATGATTACCTAATACTCGGAGTGCCAACTAGATTTTTTAGAGATTGGATTGTTTCTAGATATTTAGATAAAATTCTTGAACAGGTAAAAAATTTTAAACCTAGCCTTAATAGAATTGAGTTTAAAATTATCGAAGAAAATAAACAAAATCAGGAAATTATTAAGATTGATGAACTGAATAAAGTCACTGAAATTAAAGATTCGATCTTAAATTACAATAGACTGAATCCAAATCTAAATTTTGATAGCTTTATAAAAGGTAAAAGTAATGATATTGCCTTATCGTATTCTAAAAAGGTCTGTGAGCATATTTCTCGATATAATCCATTGTATATTTGTGGCGGGGTTGGTCTTGGCAAAACACACCTATTAAATGCGATTGGATTGAATTTACAAAATAATAACAATGTGATGTTCATTTCAGCCGAAAGATTTATGTATCATTTTATCAAGTCGATAAAAAAAAATGATATGGTGAATTTCAAGGATTTTTTTAGAAAATCATCTGTTTTTATAATAGATGATATACAGTTTATTAGCGGTAAAGAGAGTTTACAGGAAGAATTTTTTCATACATTTAACAGTCTTATGGACAAAGGGTCACAGATCATCATTTCAGCAGATCGATCACCTATGAAATTAGATAGAGTTCAAGACAGAATTAAATCAAGATTAGCTGGCGGGCTTGTAGTTGATATCGACGTGCCCGATTTAGAATTGAAAGAAAAAATAATTAAAAAAAAGATTGAAGAAATTCAAAGTCAATTTAAAGAAAATATCAATCTTAGTGATGAAGTCATCTCTTACATAGCTGGCGAAAGCAAAACAAATATAAGGGAACTTATAGGAGTGCTTAATAGAGTAATAGCTTTTAGCCGCGTACATAATAAAAATTTAACAGTGAGCGACTGTAAAAATATTTTAAAAGATGTTTTTAATCAAATTAGAATTATTACGGTTGATAAAATACAAAACGTCGTTTCAAATTATTTCAACATTGGCTTAAGTGAAATGCTTTCGCAAAGAAGATCTAGGCCTCTAGCAAGACCTAGACAGGTAGCTATGTATTTAGCAAAAAAAATGACAACAAGATCTTTGCCTGAAATAGGAAGAAGGTTTGCTAATCGTGATCATACAACTGTAATACATGCTGTTAAAACTATTACCAGGCTATCTGAACAGGACGATGAAATGAAAAAAAATATTAGCCAGATTAAAATTTTACTATTAGAGCAATAAATAAATGCAATTTGTTGTTAAAAGAGATACCTTATTAAAGTCATTAAATTTTGTTCAAGGCATAGTTGAAAAAAAAAATACCCTTCCAATATTGTCTAACGTTTTATTACAACTTAAAAAAGACAAGCTATCAATTGTTGCTACAGATCTTGATATTATTTTTTACGATGAAATTAATGATGTTAAGATAATAAAAGAGGGAAGCACGACAACTTCTGCAACAATTATATATGACATTTTAAGAAAAATTTCATCTAACTCAGAATTAAATTTTGAATTAAAATCAGAAAATAAACTAAGCCTCAAAAGTGCAAATTCTGATTTTAACCTTCTTTGTTTGCCTACAGATAATTTTCCCACTTTTGCCGATGAATTTGAAGGAAGAGAAATCAAGCTTAATAATAATAGATTTTTAAAACTTTTAAATAAAACAAGAATTTCTATTTCAAATGATGACACTAGACATTATTTAAATGGCATATTTCTACACCTCACAGAGGCCCATGGAAGAAATTTTTTAACTGGTGTAGCAACAGATAGTCATAGACTATCTTCTAGTAGTTTAGAAATTGAGAATATAACAGATTTTACATCACTAATTCTCCCTAGAAAAACTGTATTTCAATTATGCTCTCTTTTAGCAGAAACCTCAGATCAGCTTATTATGCAAACAAGTGAAAATAAAATTAAATTTACTTTGGGTACAATGAAATTAATATCGAAAGTGATCGATGGTAAATTTCCTGATTATAAAAAAGTTGTTCCAACTGTAAATGATAAAACGTTAAATGTGTCTTCTAAAGACTTTATAAATTCAATTGAAAGAGTTGCTAGCGTCTCGTTAGATAGAAAAGAAGGAGTTAAATTAGTTATTAACAAAGATAATGTTCAATTGTCTGTTAATAGCGCTAATTCAGGTGAAGGAAATGAAAAAATTAAAGCTGAGTTTAGCTCTGAAAACCTAAATATTAGTTTTAATTCAAAATATTTAATTGATATTGCATCTGCGATAGAAGATAAAAATTTGAAAATGAATTTAAAAGACTCTGTTTCACCGGTATTAATAGAAGATGTATCAGACAAAAACAGCTATTACGTCATAATGCCTATGAAAATATAGATTTATTCGTTATTAAAAATTATTTTAATTTTTGCTCTAAAATTGTTGATACTAAATCGTTTTAAGCCACTTTGACCACATGTAGTTTTTATATTCTTTAAAAAAATGATATAGTAAATAAATTCTTAAAAATAATGTCTAAAAATTCTGAATTAAAAAATAGCCCATCTTATGGAGCTGACTCGATAAAAGTCCTAAAAGGATTGGATGCTGTACGAAAAAGACCCGGTATGTATATAGGAGATACAGATGACGGTTCTGGTCTGCATCATATGGTTTTTGAAGTTATAGACAATTCAATCGATGAAGCTTTAGCGGGTCATTGTAAAAATATTAGTGTATCAATCAATTCTGATAATACAGTCACAGTTGAAGATGATGGAAGAGGCATTCCAGTTGATATGCATAAAGGTGAAAAAATGTCAGCGGCAGAAGTAATTATGACCCAATTACATGCAGGAGGAAAATTTGATCATGATTCTTATAAAGTGTCAGGAGGATTACATGGAGTAGGAGTTTCAGTCGTAAACGCATTATCAGAAAAATTAGAATTAAACATCTTTAGAGATGGCAATGAATATGAAATCAAATTTGAAGATGGAAACTCCGTAAAACCACTTAAGAAGTCAGGAAAAACAAAAAAAAAAGGAACAAAGATCAATTTTTTACCATCAAAAAAAATATTTTCATCAATTAAATTTAGTACTTCAATTATTGAAAAAAGGATAAGAGAACTAGCTTTTCTCAATAAAGGAATAGCTATTAAATTGGTTGATAATACATCAAAAAAACCTAAAGAATTTTTTCATAAATATGATGGTGGGATTATTGAATTTGTAAGGCATATTAATAATAAAAAACCTATTTTAGTAAATAAAAATGAAAAAGAAGTCTTTAAAAAACCTATTTATGTGACATCAACTAAAAATAATGTTGTAGTAGAATGTTCTTTTGAGTGGAACGCTGGATATTCAGAGGATGTCCTACCTTTTACCAATAATATTCCCCAAAAAGATGGCGGAACGCATTTGCTAGGGTTTAGAAGTGCTTTAACAAGAGTAATTAATAAATACACATCAGATAAAAATAGTAAAAAAAATAAAATTAATTTGTCTGGTGAAGATATAAAAGAAGGCCTTACAGCAGTACTATCTATTAAAATGCCTGATCCTAAATTTTCATCTCAAACAAAAGATAAACTCGTATCTTCCGAGATAAGAAATATCGTGGAGCACATTATTAGTGAAAAAGTTTCAACCTGGTTTGATCAAAATCCTTCAGTAGCTAAAATTGTAATAGAAAAGATAAGTCAAGCGGCTATGGCTAGAGATGTGGCAAGAAAAGCAAGAGATAGCGTAAGACGTAAAGGAACCTTTGAATTATCTGGGCTACCAGGCAAGTTAGCAGACTGTCAAATACAGAAAAGAGAAGGCACGGAATTATATATAGTAGAGGGAGACTCTGCCGGTGGATCAGCAAAACAAGGTCGTGTAAGAGAATATCAAGCTGTATTACCATTGAGAGGAAAGATTTTAAATACATATGTAAATGGTAAAACAAATGGGGAAGATCAAGCCACAAAAGCATTATCTAAAATGATGTCATCAAATGAAATCGTTACTTTAATAAATGCTTTAGGAACAGGGTCAAAGGACTTTAACATTGAAAATTTACGCTATGATAAAATAGTTATAATGACGGATGCAGATGTCGACGGCTCACATATAAGAACATTACTACTTACTTTTTTTAACAATTATCCATTTAATCAATTAATTGAAAATGGTCATGTATATTTAGCTCAACCGCCTCTTTTTAAGGTAACCAAAGCTAACAAAAGTATTTATATAAAAGATGAAAAAATGCTCGAGGAATATATTTTAAAAACAAGTAAGACAGATAAAAAAATTAAAAAAGGAACAGCCGATTACAACAAGTTTTTGCAAGAACAAAGAGAAAAATTATCAATACAACGTTTTAAGGGTTTAGGCGAAATGAATCCCGAAGAGCTTTGGGAAACAACGTTAAATCCTGAAAATAGAACAATGTTAAGAGTTCAGTACTCTAAAGGATCTAAAGATAAATCAAAAGATGATCAAAAAATGATAAAAATTTTAATGGGAGATGAAGTTGCGCCAAGAAAAGAATTTATAACTAATAACGCCCTGGATGTTGCAAATTTGGACATTTAAATTCTAATGGACTTTGCTACTCTTTTTCGAACTAAAGAGAATTTAAATTTAGATAAAAATACACTTACAATATTAAGATATATTGCCATTTTTGGCCAATTTATCGCAATAAACATTGTTTTTTTTTATCTCAAACTCGATTTTCCAATCAAGGAAAGCTTTCTAGTAATATTCTTTGGTTTACTTACAAACCTTTTTTTACAATTTAAAATAAAAGTAAATCAACTTAAAGATACTTATGCCTCATTTTTTCTTTTATATGATCTAATACAATTAAGTACCCTTTTATATTTAACTGGTGGAGTTCTTAATCCTTTTTCTTTTTTGTTAATTATACCAGCAATAGTTTCCTCAACATTTCTTAGCATGGGTACTACTATAATATTAAGTATAATAACTACATTTATGCTTTTTTTGTTAACTCATTTTTATTTATCTTTACCAGGAATGAATGAAAATATATTTAATGTACCAAGTTTTTATAAATTTGGTGTATTAATATCAATTCTTATTGGATTAATATTTTTAAGTTACTTTGGAATTAGATTTTCAGGTGAATCAAAAAAAAGATCTGAAGCATTAAATAAATTACAAGAAGTCATAGCTAAAGAGTACGAATTAGAGTCACTTGGTGGACAAGCTGCAGCCGCAGCTCATTCATTAGGGACACCTTTAGCTACAATAAGCGTGGTAGCCAAAGAACTTAAAAAAGAAATCAGTGATAACAAAGAAATTACTAAAGATATAGATTTACTAATTAGCCAAACGAAAAGATGTAGCGAAATTTTAAAAAAAATATCAAAAAAACAAATAGAAGAAGACAGTTTTCTTAATTTTATAAAGCTAGAAGATTTGCTAGAGGAAATTATCTTTTCATTTAAAGAAACAACATCCAAAGAAATCAAATTATATGTTGAAAAAGATAAAAATAAAATTGACGTACAAAGGTCACCCGAAATTATTTATGGTCTTAGAAATTTTATCGGTAATGCAGTGAAATTTTCTAAAAGTAAAGTTCAAATAGATTTAAATAGTAATAAAGAAATAATCGAAATTGTAATAAATGATGATGGCCCAGGCATTCCAGAAGATATAATAAAAAAAATTGGGGAGCCATATATCAAATCAAAATCAAAAGAATTAAGATCTAATTCAGGGTTAGGATTAGGTACATTTTTAGGAAAAACATTATTAGAAAGACAGGGTGCAAATTTGTTTTTTAAAAGAAATAACAAATTGGGAGGTGCGCTAGTCGTAATAAGCTGGAAACCGAATTCGTTTACTATCGCTTAAACACAAAGGTATAAGAAAGAATTTTGTAAACAAGTTTGGCAACTAAAAAATTGTAAGAATTGAATCCCTTGATAGGTGATAATTCATTCACATCTGCACCGATAATCCGAGCATTTTTAGTAGCAATTTTTATAATATTCAAAGTTTCATCCCATAATAACCCACCAGGTTCTGGAGTACCCGTTGCTGGCATAATACTTGAGTCGAATCCATCAACATCAAACGTTAAATAGACGATTTTATTTTTTATCATTTTTTTAAATTTTTTTAGATCCCATTTCAATTTATCTTTGGCCCAAAAAATATTAATTCTTGATTTATTTTTTTTTAAAAAAGGTATTTCACTTTTAGATATATTTCTAATACCAAAGGAAATAACAGATACGTTTTTATAATCTAGACATCTTTTTATTGCTGATGCATGTGAAAATTTTTCACCATTATAGCTTTCTCTTAAATCTGCATGGGCATCAAAATGTAATAAGCAAATTTTTTTATGTTTTTTGACTAACGGAGCAATACATCCAGGAGTAATAGAGTGCTCTCCTCCAAAAGTCATTGGAAAAAGGTTTTTGTCCAAAATTTTTTGATTTATCTTAGACATAGTATTTAGTGCTTTTTTTATATTTTTATCAATTTTAAATGGTTTTAAGGTTTTAATTCCTATTCTTTTATAAGGTTCACAATTTAGCTCTTCGTCATAAAGCTCTACTTGGTGAGAAGCTTTAATTATTTCTTTAGGTCCATTTTTAGTTCCACCACCATAACTTACAGTTTTTTCAAGACCAAAAGGAACAATCACAACTTTTTCCTTAAAATTGACATTGTTATCTATTCCTAAAAAACCATTTTTATTTGAAAGATATTGCACTATTTAAATATTTTTGAGAAGTTTTTTTTACTTCTACTTTTCCAATTTGATCGATGATAAGCATCGCTTGCAATTAAAGGTAATACGCTTGATGCTTCAGCAAATACCATTTGTTCCTTTGTTACGTCAACCTTGCCCCATGAACTCGCCTCTTTTAATGTAGAACTACTACAAGCGCCATCACGAGTGTCCGCAACAGTAATTTGAATAGCATATTTGTGCATGTCTACTTTTTTACCTAGTAATTCTGCACATACAACCGTATCTTGAATAAAATTCTTTGGAACGCCTCCGCCAATCATTAGCAATCCCGATTGTTTAGATTGTAACTTAATTTCAGTCAGTTCTCTAAATTCCCGAATTGAGTCTATAGTAATATGTTTGTTTGGATTTTGTTCTTGGTGCATCACCAATCCAAATCCAGCTGAACTATCTGTAAAAGCTGGACAAAAAATTGGAACATTATTGTCATAGGCTGTTTCTATTAATGAATTTTTCTTTTTTCCATTAGTTTTTAAAAACTTACCGAGTTCTTTAATAAATTCTCTAGACGTGTAAGGTCTTGGCTCTAAAGTATTTGCTATGTCACATATCGCTTTATCACATGCTTGGAGCTCTTCTTCGTCTATATAAGTGTCGTATATTCTATCTATATAATTATCCCTTAACTCTTTATCATCATGGAATTGAGAGCCTTGATAATGCTTAAAACCTAAAGCTTCAAAAAAATCCATATCAATAATAGACGCTCCAGTAGCTACAATTGAATCTACCATGTTATTTTTGACAAGATCAGTGTACAAATCCATACATCCACCAGCTGATGTTGAGCCTGCTAAGGTTAAAAATATTGAGCAATCTTTATCAGCAAGCATTTCATTGTAAATGTCAGCAGCTCGGGCAGTATCTCTAGATGTAAATGACATCTTTCTCATTCCATCGATTATTTTTCTCGAGTCAAATGATTTGATATCTATGTGTTCGACAGGTTTATTAAGAAGTTTTTTTTTATTGTGTCCTATATTTGGATTTTTTTTTTTATCCATTAAGCAACTAAAGAATTAACTTTTTCATTTGATTCTACGTATGAAGACACAATTGGTTTGTCGCTTAACTCAAAAATTTCATTTGAATAAAAACCATTAAAATTTGTTCTAAAAGTTAAACCATAGGCACCAAGTTGACCCAACTCTATATAATCGCCTTCTTTTATATTATTTGGCAGTAAGAACGGGCCTTTCATATAATCTAAACTATCGCATGTAGGTCCAAAAAAACTAAATGATGTTAATTTTTTAGATTGAATTCTTCCACTAGTAATCATTTTGGATGGAAAAATAAAATTAGGAACTCCCGCGTCAAACAAAGATCCATAAGTACCATCGTTTATATACAAATTTTGTTTTTTTCTTAAAATTACTTTTACAATAGATGAGCCGCTCTCAGCCACAATAGCTCTACCTGGCTCACATATTATTTCTGGCAATTTATTTAATCTTAAATTTTTTATTCCTTTTTTAATTTCTTCCATATATTTAACAAGTGGTTCAGGCTTTAAATCTGGGTAAATTGCTGGAAAGCCTCCGCCAACATTTATTATATCAGGAATAATTTTAGTTTTTTTAATGATATTTCCAATTTCGCGTAATCCTTTAGAGTAGGAAATTTTTTCCATACATTGTGAACCAACATGAAAACTTATTCCCAATTTTTTTGAATATTCTTTTGCTAACCTAACAAGCCCTAACGCCTCTGAGGTTAAAGCTCCAAATTTTCTAGATAAATCAATTTCTGCGTGTTCATTTGAAATTGCTATTCTAACAAATAATTTTAAATCTTTTGCTTGATTAGTTGCTTCAAGAATTTTTCTTAACTCGTCCTTATTATCAAGAGAAAAGCTTCTTACACCATAATCAAAATAAGCGGAAGAGATGCTTTCTTTACTTTTTATAGTATGCATAAAGTGTAAATTAACCTCTGAATTTATTCTTTTAATTAGTTTAATTTCATTTAAAGAGGCCACATCAAAATCGTTGACACCACTTGATATAATTTGTTTTATAATTTTTTCATGAGGGTTAGTTTTTACAGCATACAAGATCTTACCAGGAAAATTTTCTTTGAAGAAAGATACTGATTTTTTTATCTGCTCAGGCCGTATGCAATATACGGGATAATCTGGTTTTAATGAGTTAACTAATTCGTTAACTGTTTTAAATTTTCGCATTTCATGTGTCCCCCGTTTGTTTACACAAAGATTTTTTAAAAAATTTAATAAAAAAAATCTTATATAATTTGCGTTTAAGGTTTTTTTGACTTTATGTAAAGAAAAAAAAGTCATACTAGCTGTTGTATTTGTATCCACAATACCCATATGTAAGCTATATGAGGGCTCAAAAAAATATACCTGAACAATTAAAATTGTCCAACTTTGAAGACAAATCCTTGCTTATTTTGGATGACGACGATCCTTTAAGAGGCAGACTGGCAAGAGCCATGGAAAAGAAAGGTTTTCAAGTAAAAGAGGCGAAAACAGTTGCTGAAGGATTGAATATAGTAAAAGCCACACCCCCTGGTTTTGCTTGTGTAGATCTTCGACTAGAGGATGGAAATGGCCTTGATGTTATTAAAGAGCTTACTAAGATCAAAAAAGATAGCAGAATTGTGATGTTAACCGGATACGGGAATCTACCTACAGCTGTAGCAGCAGTAAAAGCGGGAGCAATAGATTATATTGCAAAACCAGTTGATGCAGATGACATAGAGTCGGCTTTACTTGCCTCTCCAGAGTCTAAAGCTAAACCACCAGAAAATCCTATGTCAGCTGATAGAGTTAAGTGGGAACATATTCATCGAGTTTTTGAACTTTGTAACAGGAATGTTTCTGAGACTGCAAGAAGATTAAAAATGCACAGAAGAACTTTACAAAGAATACTATCTAAAAGATCTCCGAGATAATTTATATTAATTTTTTTATTTTCTTTACCTGATTTACAGAAATAGTTGCGATTAATATCTTAAATAATTCAGCTAATAAAAAAGGTTGGGCCCCTAATTGAAAAATTGGTTTTTCCCAACCAATCAAACTACCTAACCAAATCATACCTAGAATATATATGAAGCTTGTAGCAAAAGATAATTTAAGGAAAGTCTTGATTATATTGTTGTCGTAAATAAATTTTCCTGAGACATATGCGGCAACAAGGAAACCTAATAAATAACCCATTGTTGGTCCAGTAAAGTAAACTAACCCTGCCCCCTTTTCAGGTGATCCAGAAAATACTGGTAACCCAATCATTCCTTCAAATAAATATAAGGCAACTGTTGTCACACCAAGTTTCCATCCAAAGCCTATACCTATCATTAAAACTATTAATGTTTGCATTGTCATTGGCACTGGGTAAAAAGGGATTTTTATTTTAGATGAGATAGCTAAAATTACACTACCTATCAAAGCGATGAATAAAAACCTGATTATATGTGTATGCTTAAAACTTTTTGTGAATTCCATAATATCAATTTAACTTTTTTTTTAATAAAATCTAGTGTTTTGTTAATTGAATAAAAACATCCTCTAAATCACCATCTTCTGTAGATATATCCTCTATTTTAATCTCATTTTGGTTAAAGTAATTAATTATTTCGCCAAAATCTAAAGATCGTTTTTCATAAGTAGCTGAAATAAAATTATTTGAATTTATTTTAAATTGAATACCTTTCAATGATAATGATTTATTTAAATCTACATCTTTTACTATAAAGTTTATTTTTTTTGTTTGAATTCTCTCAAGTAGCTTTTGTGTAGTGTCTAAAGCGACTAAGTTTCCCTTATCAATTATAGCTATTCGATCACACATTTCTTGAGCTTCCAAAAGATAATGTGTAGTTAATATAATTGTAACACCTTCTTTATTAAGTTCTTTTACATTGTCCCAAAGGTTATTTCTTAGCTCAACGTCTACACCTGCAGTAGGCTCGTCTAATATTAATATTGGAGGTTGATGAACCATTGCTTTTGCAATCAGAAGTCTTCTTTTCATTCCACCAGAAAGACTTCTAGAGTAAGCGTTAGCTTTATCTTCTAATGCAACCATTTTAAGAATTAAGTCTGTTATTCTGTCTTTTTTTTTTATCCCATATAGTCCAGCTTGTAATTCTAGTAATTTGTGTGGGCTAAAAAATGCATCTAAGTTTACTTCTTGGGGTACTATTCCTATTGATGCTTTTACTTGGCGTGGATTTTGGTCTAAATTAAATCCCCACACATTAACACTTCCACTTGTTTTAGTTACTGTTCCCCCTAAGATACTTAGAAAAGTGGTCTTACCCGCACCATTGGGACCAAGTAATCCGAATACTTCTCCTTGCTGTACTTCAAAACTCAAATTCGAAAGAGCTTTGTTTTCTTTTTTTGTTTTAGAGTCTAAATAAACCTTTGTAAGATTTTCAACAGTTAAAGCATTTTTAATCATAGTTTTTGTAATTATAGGCAAGAAATCAATGTAATATATATATATGAGTTCATTAAAAAAAACAGATCATTTTTATCTTATAGATGGTTCAGGTTATATTTTTAGAGCCTATTACGCACTACCACCATTATCTAGAAAAAGTGATGGTTTACCAACTGGAGCAGTTAGTGGTTTCTGCTCAATGTTATTTAAACTGTTAGAAGATGTTAGATCTGATGACTCAAAACAGAAACCTACGCACTTTGCTGTAATATTTGATTCAGCGAGAAAAAATTTTAGAAATGATATTTACAGTGAGTACAAAGCTAACCGAGCAGAGGCTCCCGATGATTTAGCTCCTCAGTTTGAGTATATTAGAAAATCAGTTAAAGCTTTTAATTTACCTTCAATTGAACTTCTTAATTATGAGGCTGACGATCTAATAGCCACCTACGCAAAACAAATTACTGAAGCTGGTGCGAAAGTAACAGTAATTTCTTCTGATAAAGATTTAATGCAATTAGTCTCTAATAAAGTTAGATTGTTTGATCCCATGAAGAGTAGAGTAATAGGGGAAAAAGAAGTGATAGAAAAATTTGGGGTTAAACCCAACCAAGTAATTGATGTTCAATCACTTGCTGGCGACTCTTCAGACAATGTTCCCGGTGTTCCAGGTATTGGAATTAAAACTGCAGCAGAACTGATTAATAAGTATAAAAATCTAGATAAACTTTTAAGCAAAGCTTCCGAGATTCCTCAAAATAAAAGAAGAGAAACATTATTAGCCAATAAAGATAAAGCTTTATTAAGTAAAAAACTTGTTACATTAAAAGATGATGTGCCAGTAAAAAATGACCCAAACGAGTTCTTAATTAAAGATATAGATAAAGATAAACTTTATGAATTTTTAAGGGAAATGGAATTTAATAGATTGCTAAGCCAGGCAATTAGTTTTTATGGTGACTCAGATAGTGATATTTCTACTTCAGAAATTAAATCAAAAAAAATAACTAAGATCGATACAAAATCTTATAAAAGTATTATTAACGAAAAAGAATTAAACGAGCTAATCAAGAATTTAAATGAAAAGTCAATTATTGCAGTTGATACAGAAACTTCATCAATAAATACCCAAGAAGCTGAATTAATAGGAATCTCGATAAGTTATGCCACAAATGCTTCATTTTATATACCACTAGGACATAAGAACACTAAATGTTTAAAAAAAAATT
>Ga0233438_10001962_pt1 | contig 21444 bp, 6 predicted proteins | sample SI_123_September_FD_182720 | JGI IMG/M metagenome (GOLD analysis project Ga0233438, IMG submission 182720) | Seawater microbial communities from Saanich Inlet, British Columbia, Canada - SI_123_September2016_10_MG | ecosystem: Environmental > Aquatic > Marine > Inlet | place: Canada: British...
GGCAACCGCTTCTTAGGAAAAGTCTTTTATGGCATTCCGAGGTCGATAATCAGTTCGGCGTAGTCGGCCAGCATTGGATAATTCGATTTATCACAGGGCACCAAAATTTGGATTATCACAGGGCACCAAAATTTGGATTATCAGACTTGAGATAATACACGCGGGTTCTTGGATTAATGCGCCCCAGCATTATTCCCGAATCTTTTTAACACACGCAGTTGCTGCAGTAACACTAAACCCACGTTTTCTATGACTTTATTGTCTTGTACGCTCAGCTATGCGTACCGTTTACGAGCTTCTTGAAATGAGATAATACCGAGCCACCGTGACCCCAGACAGCTTCCGAACTCCAAAACCAAATCAGTTATTTTTTTTCTTTTCCTTTTTTTCTGGCTCAGTGTCCTCTTTCTCATCTTTTGCATTCAGCGCACGAGTCAATTGCTGAAGCGCCTGTTGCCTGGCCATTTGAGCCCGCTCCAATTTATATCTCGCATCCCGCAACTCTTCGTCAATTCGAGTTACAAATGCCAATAATCCTCTTGCTTGAGGAGAAAGATCAGAGACTTTTTTTTCTTTGCCATCAATTGTGATAGTTTTCTCGTTTTCATTATTTTCGCTCATCAAAAGCCCCTTTCCAAGTATTCTGATTAAATAATATCTATCTGATAATCAACAACATCAATACGATTTATAGGGTCAGAGGTGGCGATATAGCTATCCTTAATAACCAAGTCAAAATCGGTTACTGATGAAGCCACACTGTACGACAAAGTCCCAAGCACCAGCTCATTTGATGTTCCTGCAATATTAGCGCCATCCGTTGACAGCACAGCAACCCTGAACGCCGTTTCACTCGAGACGTCAAGTTCGGTGACAGTCTCGATATTTTCTCCAGTAACTGAAGGAGACCATGAGCCCAATGACCCGCCATTTTTCCCAGTTACCACATCCCAACCTTGCAACGCCTCTAAGCCTACAACGAACCCCGTTAAACCACTGCTTAGGTCATATTCCGAGTTAAAATCGTTCAAATCTTCGAAGTTGAGCGTAACAACAGTTGAGTAGTTCTGACCTACATTTGTTGTATCGGTAGAAATAAAGTCACCACTATCTACCACGGACACCACGAGGCTAGATTCGGAAAAGAGACCATTAGCGTCCGTGGCTTGAACGCCCAGTGCATAAGCTGATTTTTGTTCAAAGTCAGGAGCTGACACAAAAGATAAAACGCCATTTTCACCTAGAGAAAACGCGCTTGCATCATCCCCTGTCAACGAGAAGATAACCGAATCCCCCTCCGGATCATCAGCCGTAACCCGGAAAATACTGTCGCCTGGATTAGTGGATTCTAGAACTGATACAGAGCCTGTAGACGTAAAGACAGGCGCATCATTAACTCCCGAAACTACAACCCTAAGGATTTCACTCTCTGCTTCGTTACCGTTATCATCCAAAATCGGAAGTGTGAATATCTGAACCAAAGTTTCACCCTCAGCCAAAAAGTCGACTTGACTGGCATTCATAGAGAACGCAACCACACCAGCTTCGCTTACAGTTAGATTCCCCAACTGAGCAGGAATAGAGCCTCCCCCTGATAAAGTACCACTGTTAAATATCGGATTTGAAGAAAACTTATAAGTAACGTTATCCGAATAGTCGGGATCTATTATTGATAACTGAACCTCTGCAGTAAGGTTCGCGTTCTCTTCAAATTCGAGGTTCTTCTTCCCAGTTGCTACAACATAATTATCAATGTCAGATAAAGACCCTAAACTCCCAATCTCGCCTGAAGCAATTTTTGAAATCTCTGCAGCTCCGATGTTTTGAATTTTCGAGAGTTGAGCGCCGGAGGAAGAGATATCTTGCACATTACTAATTGCAGTGTTCACCAAAACGAGTGCGTCTTTTACGGAGGAAATAGCCTCTGAACCTAGCTCTTCTGCTTTCTCGGCAAATTTAGTGTTAAAGTTCAGACCATTGGGATCGCTAATTTCATTTATTATACCTTCAATTACAGCACTGCTTGCCAGATCAACAGGATTCGACGGGTCAGCAAGGCTAGCATTATTGATTACTTCAGCAATCGATCCAAGAGCATCAGCTAGAGCTGACGAATTACGGCCTCCCGCCGCAAGGGTTAACTGGGAAACTGAGTTTGCAATGGAAACAATCTGCTGCGATTTCAGTTCATATATCAGTGCTGCCTCAGCATCGGTGTCCTGAAACGGGTTGAAGGTTCTAAGTTCGACATTTCCAATGCCTAAAGCGCTTTTTATACGAGCCTCAACGTCAGAAACAGATTGACCATCGCTACTATCCAAAATCACCGACACGAGAGTTGTTGCTGGCGACACCACCGAGTATCCCGAGGGTGCCTGCAGCACTAAACCATCCAATGGGGTTCCTGCAGCAAATGTATCAATCGTGTTGGGACCAACCTGGACAATAATATCACCGACAAAACCTGCAGCCGCCTGAAATGCACCATTCTCATCCGTTAAAACCATCGGGCTGTCGTTTGAGCCCCGTTCACCATTGCCGTCAGTGTCTATAAATACGCTTGCGTTTTCTAAAGGACCTTTGAAAACAGTTCCGCTCACCGCTGGAATGACATTGTCTCCATCGCCACCGCCACCAGGGTCAATTACCGGGGTTCCGCCACCGCCGCCGCCGCCGCCGCCACAAGCAGCGAGACCTGCAGATAGCAAGGCAATCAAAAAACTCTGGGGGTTAAGATCGTCTTTTTTGGAACGTTGGGACATAATTTCTCTCTCGCCTAAATTTTATTATCGTTTGAAAAGTCAAACAATACCTTTTTTAGCTTTCTCTAAAAACGATACCGGAGGCACGTTCAATTGGAGTAAGCAAATACTCGAGAATTGATCTCTTCTCTCCAATAATATCAACGGTGACTGTCATTCCAGGAAACATTTGCACATCTTGTTTGGATTTTGAGAATTTCGGCTGCGGTATTGAGATTATAGTTTCGTAGTAGGGTGCTCTTTCATTCTCTAAAGTTGTGTTCTGTGAAATTCGCTCGATTGCACCTTCTAAAGAACCGTAGCGAGACACATCGTAAGCAGAAAGGGCAACTTGGACCGCCTGTCCAATCTGTACATTTGAGACGTCCTCAACTGCGAGACGCGCCCGAACCAATATAAATTGTTCGTCGGGGACTAATTCCGCTAAAGACGTTCCCCCTTGAACTACCTCTCCCACTGTAGACACATTTACTGATGATACAACTCCGTTTACAGGAGCACGAACTTCGGAAAAAGCGACCTTTGCCCTATAAGCCTCTTCTTTGACCGCTGCTTTTTCCGCTATCTTGCGAACCTCAACCATTTCTTCCGCAGCTTGCGAACCAAACTCAGCAATTATAGAGTCATATTCATCTTTCTTGCGCTCGGCAGCAATCTCGGCGAGCCGTGCTGAACCAGAAGACTGCGCTAAGCGGTTTTTGGCGTCGAGTAATTTTAATTTTGGTTCTAGGCCATCTTTCACCAAAGGAGTTAGAATATTTATTTCTTCGCGAAAATTCTTAGCTTGCTCTGAAGCCATAGAATACTCGGCTTCATGTTCTCTAATTGCCCGCTCAACAACTTTCAACCTGATCTGAAGGGATTTTAACCTTTTATAAAATAACTCGCTCTCACGAGCTACTGCGTCTGGGGCTGCCAACCCAAGCCGCTCAGGAAAATTAAGGCTTTCGTCGCCGGATATTTCGGCTTCCAACCGATGCATCGCTGCAATTGCGGTAAGCCGAGTAATTTCATTATCATCAAAATTTGCATTGGCATCTTCACCTTCAAGGCGAAATAAAATATCCCCCTTTGCCACAACATCCCCAAGCGCAACTTCAATAGCCCGAACTGATCCCGGTAATCGGTTTTGTACAAGCTGCACTTTGCTAGGCGGAATAATTTCACCTTCTGCGCGAACCACCTGATTTAGTTCCGCAAAGGTTGCCCAACACATAAAAAGTGTGAAAAAAATGGATATTAGAACAAAAACTCTATTACCTACTTTGGGCTCTTCGACAGTCAGATATTCTGAAGCTTTATCAGTTAAATTATCATCGTTAACGATAAGGTCCGGCGGCGGCTGATTAATAGAGATGGCAAGCTTCCTGATACCGCCAGAAATATTTATAAAAATTTTTCTGAAATAATTAAGCTTCCGAAAATACTTGAGATATTTTTCTTTGAGGGACATGACCTGCCTATTCCGCTGACTGCTTATTCATTGCCTTCAGCAACTCATCGCGTGGACCGTCTGCAACGACCTTGCCACTGTCCATAACTATAATTCTATCTGCAAGCTGCAAGAGCGCTCCCCGATGAGTCACAAAAATAACAGTTTTACCTTTGGTGCGCTCTTCAAGTGCCGCCACAACCTGTTGCTCTGAACCAGAATCTAGAGCTGCTGTAGGTTCGTCCAGCAAAAGCACCGGAGCTTCAGATAGCAAAGCACGCGCCATTGCAATAGATTGGCGCATCCCTTGAGATAATTCACGGCCACGTTCCGAAAGTGGAAACTCGAATCCGCCGGGCAAAACACCGATAAAACTTCCTGCACCTGTGGCATTTGTAATCTCGATTAGTTGCTCATCTGTCGCATCGGGGTTACCCATTAACAAGTTTTCTTTCAGACTCCCCGAAAATAAAACTGGGTCTTGGAGCGCTATAGCGACATTCTTTCTTAAATCGTCTGGGTGCAACTGTTTAATATCAGTTTCGTCATATAAAATGTGCCCTTGTTCAGGCTTATAAAGACCAGCTAAAAGCTCTAATAAAGTACTCTTTCCAGAACCAACCTTTCCCAAAAGTGCGATTTTTTCGCCAGGTTTTATTGAAATCGACAGCCCATCTAACGTGGCATCAGATTGCCCAGAATGAGTAAACTTTATATCCTTAACGCGCAAAGAACCAGTCAACTTTGGTCTCCGCACCCAATCATCTAGAGCCACATCCTTTTCACCCATTTCTGCATTAAATAGGTGGTCCAGATTGCGATATGAAGTCATAGCTTGATTGAACCTAGAAAGCAAATTTATAACCTGGCCAAGTGGCGCCATGGCACGCCCGGACAAAATTACACAAGCTATGAGCTGGCCCATTGTTAAGTCACCACTATTTATTAAGTATACACCATAGACAACTATACCAATCTGATTGAGTTGTTGCCCTGCCTGCACAGTACTCTGTGCAAGTTGACTTGAGTATTTCATGCGGTGAGAATAATTGTCCTGAAGCGCTACCGACTGCATCCAGCGTTCATATAAGGAACCAAAACCCCTTACAGTTCTGAGCGTTTTGATGGCAGCAATAATTTCCACCATTAGGGACTGTTTGTTCTGCCCCTGAGCCATTGTGTCCCCTGAAAGGCGTTTCAAAATAGGTTGCAACAAAAGCCCAACCAAAATAACTGCGGGAACAATTAACGCAGGGACTATAGCAACCGATCCGCCAATCATTAATAAGACCAGAATAAAAAGAAGGACAAATGGAAGATCAACCAAAACCGTAAATGTAGCGGACCCAATAAGATCACGAAGAAAATCGAATTCACGGACCACACTTGCCAAAGCCCCTGTGGCATTATTTTTCATGAAATCATCATTATTTAAAATGCGTCGGAACAGCATGTCTGAAACACGGCGATCTATTCGCGCACCTGCATAGTCGACGAAGGAGGAGCGCGTCATTTTCATTAGAAAATCAAAAACAAGCACAACCAGCATAATCACTGTCAGCGCCCACAGGCTTTCAATCGCCCTATTCGGTATCACGCGGTCATATACCGTCATTATGTAAAGGGACGATGCTAAGGCAAAAAGATTTATGAAGACTGACGCCGCTGCAACTTGACCATATATTTTTTTGCAAGCTAAAACCCCTCCCCAAAACCAGTGTTGGGAGTAATAGCTCGTTTGACTTTCTTCAATCTTAGACATTAATTAAAATTCACATTCAGGCTTTTTAAAATTTAGACCCAAGGTGTCTCGAATTGAATCATTCAAATCGAGAATTTGGGCTCTTGCAATTTCTAGAGAATTTTTGTTGTTCCGAATTTCAACCTCTAAATCTATTTGGCGCGCAATGAGGGTGGATATGAGAGCAATGTCTGCCTGAGTTAGGCTTTGAAGACGCCGCAAGTCAGAAATTCGAGAAACAAGCGCTTCTCTTTGGTCAGTGAGTTCGCTATCGCGACGAGAAAAATCGGCAATTTGTCGGATGTATTCAGCTGATTGACGATCATAATCTCTAAGAGATGCGTTCTGTGTCGCCCGAAATTGCTTCAACTCAGATCTCACGACGCGATGTTGGTTTGTCTTTTCTCCACCGTCGTACAAAGGCATGGTCAATAAAAGTCGGCCAGTTACCTCGCTTGAGGTGCAATCGTTTAAAATACGCTGCGGCGATCCCAGCGATGATGTGCCAATTACATCCCCACAATCCCGCTCTTCTTGCAGGTCCCAAGCCCTTCCCGTAATTTCCGCTTCGATCTTGGGAAACCGGCTTCTAGTTATTTTCGCTAATTCAGTCTCGGCATTATTTATATCTCGTAAATTTAATCGATGCACCAGTGACTTAGTGAAGTCGCCAGTTTTCTGGAACTCCAGTCTATGCTGCAGATAATGGGCTTTTACTCCTGAAGCAATGTCGACACTGATCCCATAGACCTTAGTCAGATTCTTTTCGGCTAAGCCTAGATCTAGACGGGCTGATTTCAGGCGTGTTTCTCGCTCCAGCATGTGTAATCGGAGCTCTTTCACCTCGGTCAATGTGCCACTCCCTCGCTTGTACTTTGTTTCTGCATTTTTAACGAGCTCATCAGTGAGCGTTACCAATTCTTCAAAGCGAGACACGGAATAGGCAAACCGGTCATAATCGAAAACCAACTGAAGCATTTGGGAAAGGACCGTGTTGAGGACCTGATAACGCTCCAAGTTTGCCCTTAAGGCTTTGCCCGAACTAATTTTTATGTCTCTTGAAGTAACACCCCAATCATAAACAAGCTGACGCAAAACTAAAGTCGCATCAGTCCCTTTGCCATCATACTCAGGGCTGTTAACACCCCCGAACTCGTCAGAACGAGTAGTTTTATCAACCATCTTGTCGCCACTCGACAGGCTTAATGAGAGTTTGGGGAAATATGTTGATTTTGAAACATTGACACCAAATACACGCGTACAAAATGCCTCTTCCGATGCAATATACGAAGGGTGAGACCTCAGAATATTCACTAAATCTGAAGCAGTGACCGATACAGCTTGCTCTTGCTCGATCTGGGTTTCTTTGACTTCACCATTTGCCGGAACATTTTCATCCGCATATACAAAACCAGTGGAAGATATCAAGACGGCTAGAACCCGACAGAAAAAGCCAATGCTTAACTTTTTCCTCTCTAGAGGAGAAAACTCTAATCTTGTCATCTCTGCCCAGTTTTCTTTAGAGAATATCGACATAAGTTCCATTGACATCACCAATAACCACACCCGTCAATTGAGTGCTTTCATTAGTTACATCAAAAGAAGAGGCACCATTGCCATCAAAAAGAACTAAATCAGCATCTTTTTGTCTCACAAGAATCGAAAGTAACTCACTTACATCGTTTGCATTAATAATGCCATCGGCGATCACATCAGCTGCCAAAAGAGCACTGCCACTTAGTATCTCACTGCCATCTATGTGTTTTACAATCTGAAGAGCGTCAATTAAGTCAACATTTTCAGCAAGTTTATTTTCCAAAGACGCCGACACTCTAACCTTACTGCCTATAAACTGCGAGAGGTCAATTACCCCGGCAAAATCAGAAGTCAATGAAGTCGACTGCCCATCTGCAAGAACACTAAAATTCTGTCCTGCCAAAACTTCCCCGCTTTGCCAGAAGCTAGCGGAAGCAGAAACAGTGGCTGAACCTCCATCTCCCAAGTCCACCGCCTGATTGGTTGGCAAGTCTCCAAGGTTTTGTTCAGTTGAAATAGTAAATGAGAGAATTCCACTCAAATCACTGGGATTTGAAAGCGCAGGAATATCGCTGCTTACATTAGATCCATCTTTTGCATATACATAAACTACTTGTTCCTGCGACGTATTTCCAGACTGATAACGCGCAGACGCAAACTCATCTGGCGACAAGTCGACGAAAAAACCAGACACCCCAATATTACTTTCAGCCGATATAGTTGCCTGCTCCGTTGTGTTATCATCGGTGTAAACGATTGAGCCATTCGCATTCGCAAAATTAGCCTCGTTAAGCAATCCCACCGCATAAGATAGTAATGCCCCATTGACGGTATCGTCATTTTTGTCATTAACGCTAATTGTGTCACTTAAATCGGTAAAAAATATCCGCGATGCCGGCGCTACATCAGGGTCTACCGGAGTACTGTTGGAAATAACAACGTCAGAATTTCTTATCGAACCCGACAACCCCGACTTTGCCGTGCCAACAGAAAGAACCGGGGATATATTGAAGTCAGTCGTTCCACTTAGCGCAATAGAATACTGTCGTCCTGCCTCAGTGGCGGAAGCGAAACTGGCTTCATCAAGGGCCTGAACGGAAACAAAATAGGTTCCAGACGGACTGAGGCCGTTCTCGCCGGTTACATTAAATGTGAGCTCACCATCATTAGCTCCCACCGTTGTTGTCAAGGGTTGCCCGCTCTGATTTCTAACAATTTCATCAACGGAACTGTCATAAACCGAAACTGTATACACGTCTGCGTCTGTTGTAGCTGCCGAAACGTTTAAGGAGACAGATGTACCTATCTGGGACCCAGTTGTGAAAGAATACCAGTCCACATCGTTTGCATTTGGACTTAGGCTCGATCCGAGCCCCCCCTTTACAACCGCACCCCCTCCAGTTAAAGCATCATCCGGGACTAAAGGTGTAGCCGATATTGAAATATCATTGTCTTCACCCTCAATAACCGGCAATAAATCAACAGAGAGGGAATAATCGTCGAGGCGCAGGCTTTCGCCCCTTTCGATTCTTACATAATAAGCGGCATTGGCATCGACACTTGCTGAAAGAGCAAGGTCCGACCCAACATTTGCGCTCACTAGGACTGTATCAGATGCATCTCGAATAGAGACCAAAAATTCATCCTCAGCGGCGGATGCCGCCAATCCACTAAAATTCAGGTTGAGAAGAGCATCTTGGACAATAGCACTTGCAGGGATTTTAAAATAATCGATGTCAGAGTTAGTAATAATATTGTCTGTAACAATATTATTTAAACTCAAGCTTCCAGAGACCTGATTAATTGAATTTGGTGCATCAGCCATTTATTCGCCTCCGGGTCTATAACACATCAACGAAAGCAAAATTGGATGCGCTCAATTCATCAATGGTCACACCCTCCAAAATTACTTGCTGTTCTTCATTTTCTGAATTGACACCCAAACTGATCTCAACCCCCATATTAGTTTCGCTCATGCGCGACCGCAAAGATTCATAGGAACCGACCGAAGTACCATTCAAGAATTTCTCAATTTCTATAACATCAAATGCTTCGTCAATGATTTCAATAGCTTGCAAGGACATGGTCTCTGGGTCGAAGTTATCGTTATCTGCACCATCGTCAAATCGATCAACTACGCCGTCATTGTCTAAATCAGCATAGGATTCCTCCTCCCCATCACCATCGACATCAATAGAAACCAAATCGCGGGTTTGAGTATTATTGTCCGGATCGAAAGTGGCGTCCACAGAGGCATAATTGGTTACCACATCGCTCTTGACGTCAAAGTCTGTAATTGTATCCATGCCGTTGTCCGATCCCAAGCGAACGAAATCGTTTCCTTCACCTAAGTGAATGAACTCATCTAAGGCCTCAACATTAATTACGTCGGCAAAGCCTGTGCCCAGGATTTCTCGGGTTTGGACAATACCTGCTGCGCCCGAAAAGCTGGATTGCTCAGAAATTGACGGGAGCATGCTCACGGCCTTGTCGGAGAACTCTACAAGCTCAACTCCAATAATAAGGTCAGTATTTTCCGAATTTACCACGGAAAATACCTTCTCAGACGCGACATTCTCGTAGAAGATTTTTGGATCCGAATCCGCATTTACCTTAGCCAAAGTAACTTTACGTAGGGCCATGGAAGCTGCGTCAAAGGCTTCCGTGTCTGAACCATCAGCGAACAGGTCTGCATGTCCATCATTATTCAGATCCGCAAAATAGCTATCCGTTTCGCCATCCCAATCAGTATCTACATGAAGCAGGTCGGAGGTTTCGGCGGAGTTGTCAGCATCGAAATCCTCCGCGACCAAGGCGACATAACTGGTTTCTATTGACGAGAATATCATCGGCAGGGTGGAACTAGCAACATCCGCCTCATTGAGATATGCCGGCTCCGACTCATAACTGCCTACCAACTTATTATCTGACAAATTGCGTAGCACGAATCCGGCACCTGAAATTGCAGAGTTGGCAGCTAAATCAGCATAACTAACTGTATCAAACCCGCTGCCACCCATAATAAAGTCGTCGCCAGCACCTTCGATTACATTGTCATTGCCACCGAGGCCAACAATGAGGTCGTCGCCAGCACCGCCTTTCAGGATATCTTGGAGGCCACCGGCATTAGCAACAAGGTCATCATCATCTGGTGTTCCACTAATTTGATATCCATCAACTGCGCCATCGGAATTACGATCAATGTCGATTGATGTAACGATTAAGTTAAGCGTTTCGTCGTCAAAACTAACTGCCTCAACTTCACTTAGAAGAATTGAATGACTGTTTTTAGAGAACTTAGCGTAGGTAACGCCGTTTAAGGTTTCAGAAGACTTTGTCCATTCACTCTGGCTACCAGCCAGATCGACCCTATCAACTCCGCTTCCGCCATTAACAATGTCAGAGGACCCACCAGAATCCAACGAAGTATCCAATATAATTTGGTCATTACCGGCACCAGCATTAATTTCATCGGTCCCGCGCCCGCCAAAGATAAAGTTGTCTGCTGCCATGATCGCATTTGCGGCTTCTTCGGCAAAAGCCCCCGAAGCAGCGAGACTCTCTGCGTTTATCGTATCGTCGCCTAAAGTTCCAAATACATCTATTTGAGAAAGTGATCCATCATTGGCGAATTTAGCACGCCCCACGGAGACGTTCAGTGCTGTAAGGTCGCCATTGAAATCGACATATTCTACCCCTGCAACCACATCAACTTCACCATTATTATTATTGGTTAGCGTTACTGCGGCCCTTGCAGAGGCGCCGTCAGTTACGTCTTCGATACTATCGAAGAAAATTATGTTTCCAGAGGAATCCCTAATAATTTCCCCCTGTTCACCCGAGGCAATGAACGTCTGATCAACACTGTAATTGCTAGAACCAAGACCCAAAGAAAGTCGGTCTTCGCCGCCGCCGCCGAAATAGAAGTCATTGCCATCTATACCAGAATCTTCAAAGGTATCGTTACCAGCTCGGCCAAATATCTCGTCGTTCCCTGCCTCGCCAGCAAAAACTTCATCCAGTTCGGTACCGTATAATATGTCGTCTTGATTGGTACCGGTAATAGAAGCGATGTCGGCTATTCCATCGCCGTCAGCATCGACCGATTCAATTTTGGCCTCGAAAGTCAATTCAGTGTCAGCAAAGACAATTCGCTCGACCCCGTGGATTTCATCTAAACCATCTGAATATTCGTCGTCGCTCTTATCTTCTACAACGATATAACCACTCTCCGAATAGCTATCAGAATCTAGGCCACCGGATGTCTTATATTGAATTGTATAATTAGAATAATTCTGGAAATAAATTACTGTATCGCCACCCTCGTTCCCAAATTCATCAACGCCGTTTTCACCACCGTAAATCTTATCATTACCTAAACCGCCGACGAATGTGTCTTGACCTGCATACCCATACAAGACATCGTCGCCTTCCTCGCCCGATAAATAATCATTACCCAACTCCTGAAGGCCACTTGCGTTTGAATCACTTGGATAGGTGCCCTCAATAATATCATCAAATGACGAACCCCGAATTTCCAGGCCATTTATCAAATCATTGCGCGAGTAAATTATCCGTTCGGAAACACCGATGCTTATTGACTGGTCATTGAACTCAATCCTTTCAATATTGACCAGGCGGTTGATGCCGTCACCTTCCTCGCGGAGATCGGTAACGATTACCTCCAGGCGTCCAGCATCGTCAAAACCAGAACCAATATCATAATCTGAAAATTTGCCACTAAAGCGGACAACGTCATCCCGGTTCCATTCAAAGAAACCATTTGCGCCGCCATCTATATAGTCATCGCCAGCACCAGGCTCGAAGAAGTCAGCGCCGCGGTCTCCTACTAAAGTGTCATCTCCAGCATTACCGCTCAGATAATCATCGCCAATTCCGCCGGAAATTTGATCACTATTTGAGGTACCGCTTACCCAATACACTGCATACTCACCAATTGCATTTGGGTCATCTACACTTTCACGGGTGATGTCATAAAGGCCATCACCATCTGAATCCGAGTCTGCCCGCATGTCGGCATTTTTTTCGACTGCTAGAGGCAGGTAATTATCTTGCAACCCGATGAATTCAACATTGACCAGTATATCCGTCCCGCTGCCGCCCAATTGCGCGGGCTTAATGTCACGAACTACAGTAAAGTTCGGGGCTAATTCACCCTCAGCAGGGGCATATGTTAATAAAAGGTCAGAATAACCAAGCTCTTCAGCCAATTCTGTAAGGATTGGGTCGCCGTATAAGTAATTGGTAATTGAGTAATTGGCCTCAACTCCATTGAAGAATGCTTCATCTTTCGGTGTCCATCCGTAACGCTGAATGCCGTCAGCGCCGCCATCAACAAAGTCATTCCCCGTACCACCGGACAAGCGATCGCCACCTTCATAACCAAAGAGGATATCATTCCCGGCCTTACCAAGAATTTCACTATCAGCGCTTAGCCTTGCCTCATCACCCCAATCACGAATGTCATCGTCTTCACCAGTGCCTTCAACGCGGACCCAGTCTAAAACCTCATCCTGGTTCCAATCATCGGCCCATATACGAAGCCCAAGATCAACCGACTCTCCTTCAAAGTTGATTTGTTCAATATCAATTAGGAGGTCATTGCCCGCCCCGCCGAGCGTGGCAGGCAAGAAGTCAGCGACCAGATAGGCGTCACTAAGCTCTGCGTCACTGCTGCTGGCAATTGAATAACCCTCAAATGACACACCTTCTTCAAATACTCCGAAGGCATCTACAATAGTAGTCGACTGCCCAGCTAAGAAACTCTCGAATTGATCAGTATCAACTTTGACTTTGTAAATCTGGAATCGCTCTCTGCTTTCGTTCCAATATTCAGCAATGTCAAGGTCTCGCCAGGTATCGCCCGAATTGCCATCAGCCCCACCCCAAAGGATATCATTGCCGCGCCCGCCGTTTAAACGGTCGCCATCAGCCCCACCAAACAGATAGTCATCGCCCTCGCGACCTTCGATAAAGTCGTTACCAAGCCCACCAATTATTGCCTCTGAGAAAATTGTGCCGTTGCGACGCGATTCCACGATCTTGTCTCCACGCCAATCTGTATACTCATTGGTAGAGACATCAGCCTCAATTTGGACCCACTTGTCATTGAATGATAAATTCTCGACATTTCGAATAATATTCACGCCCTTGTAGGCATTGTCGCTGGGTGCTCGGTTATCAGAGATCATGTAAACATCAACCGCCAGGGCAGAACTCGAGGCCAACCCAGCAGCGCTGTCTACAAATTCAATTTTCTCGCTTAAGAGAGCGGCTTCTCCTGCGTATCCAATAATTGTCCAATCGCCAGAATTGTTAAGCAGAGGTTGATTGGTCTCGGCAGAAACAAGAATCTGGGCCTTAGCCACTTCAAAATTATCAAAACTCGATTCTATTCGGACTGTATCAGATGGATTCCAATAAATGTCGTCTGAATAGTTATTGTTAGCGCCACCATCAATGTAATCTGTTCCGCTGCCTGGGTTGATATCATCGCCGCCGTCGCCAGCAAAGATCATATCGTCTCCCTGACGCCCTTGTATCCAGTCATTGAACTGACCACCCAAAAGAACGTCTGACTTTATTGACCCTTCGACATTACGTCGGACTTCATTCCCATCGCCGTCAAATTCAACTCGCACAATGGGTTTGATCGAGAAGTCTCGATCGCTAAATTGAATTCGTTCTACATTAACAAGAACGTCAACATCGCCATTTTCGGCGGCTTCGTCTCGAACCAATGTGAACTCTTGGTCATCGCTATAATTTTCAAGGTCAACGCCAAGAGCTTGGGCAATGCTTTGAAGAGAGGGGTCAAGCTTGGTAGTCCCTTCCAGGCTGTAACGAGATGATTTCCCGCTAAACACGGCGCGATCCTCATCATCCCAGCTATTGCCAGTATCGCCATCGGCGCCACCGTCGATAAAGTCGTTTCCTGAGCCGCCCGTTATATTGCTACCGCCTCCATAAGCGAAAATAACATCGTTCCCATCTCTCCCATTAATTTCTTTCCGGGCAATTAGATCATCGTCAACATTTCCGTCGCCATCAAAGTCAATGCCATTGCCATAATCCCGGATATCGTCATCTTCATTTGTTCCGGAAATACTGACTTGCTCATACCCTGCCCGATCACTGTCCCAATCATTGCGCTCAATGCGCAGACCAAGATCAACATTTTCATTATCGGCGAATTCAAGCCGCTCAATATCAATCACAAGGTCATGACCCGTGCCGCCGAGCTCAACCCCCAAAGCATCAACCACGAGATAGGCCGCTTTCAACGTATCCTTGACTGCTTCATAAGCCACTGCGTCTTGATTAAGGGTAAAAATACCCGCGCTTTCAATCTTCCCGCTCGGGTCATAAATTACCGGTGTATCTGACGCCGCATCAAAATCGGTCGCCACATAGACTTTGGTAATCGTATAGCGCACCAGAGCATTGTCATTATATCGGGCGACATCCAAATCACGCCAAACATCACCCGATACACCGTCAGCACCACCGTCAATAATGTCGTCGCCGAGTCCGCCAATCAACTCATCGCCCCAAGCGCCGCCTATCAGACGGTCATTCCCGTCACGGCCCTCAAGCCGGTCGCGCGCGCCACCTTCGAGCTCGCCATCGCCGAGCATGACATCATCGAGAATAGTGCCATGCAAATCGCGCTGGTTATAAGGCGTATTGTTTGCGCCGTAAGTTTCTTCGCGAACATTTTCATAGACACTTAAGTCAAGCCACCGGTCATCAAAGGATACACCGTCAATATTGCGGACAATTTTTGCCCCGAAATAGGAGCTATCAGACGCGGCAACGCGGTCTGACACCATTGAGGCGGCGACCAGTTCCTGCCCATCGCCCAAAGTGACCGCATCGGCCGAGGCTGCAAAGCTGATATCTGCATTGTCAACCGCGGCTTCGCCTTTATAGCCAACAATCTGGATTTTCTTATCAGCATTACGGCCTGGAGTACCGTCTGAATTTACAACCACTTGAACGGCTTCAAATTCCACACGTTCAAAATTCACACCTTCAAATCGCAGGTAATCACGAGGGGTCCAATATTGACCTTCAACGGCAACATTAGCTATCCCGTCAATAAAATCTGTGCCAGCGTCGGGCCTGATGTAATTATTTGTATCATCGCCAATGATCACATCACTGAGCGGCGTGCCATCAATGCTATCAATATTGCCATCCGAGTCGCGTCTAATTTCTACGGTGGAATTATAATTCTTGCCGCCAATATTTATCTTATCGATGCCATAAGCAATTATAGGGTCAATGTTTGTTAACTGGTTTTCAATAGTAGTCTGAAAAATTGAGGTCTCACCAGTTAGGTCGATTCTATTATTTATCAGTTCAGCAATGACCGCATCTTGCGCGCCAATTGACCCATCGCCATCTAGATCTAAGCTTGTAAGGTCAGACTGCTGGATTTGTTGCGAGCTCACGACAATTTCATTCGAGTTAATGTTATACATCTCAAGTCGATCACGAATGCCGTCCGCAAAGGAGCCAATAACAATATCACCAAACTCTGGCACATGGTAAATTTCAACGTTTTCTTGGTTTTGCGCCAATGACATCATTGAAGATGTTATCGTTTCTGATGCTGCCAATATGTCGTTTTTGACACCTTCGGTCCGGACGCTATAGTTCGAACCGTTTTCATAATTTCTGACATATTCCAGCTGTGCACTAAAACGGTCTCCAATAATTCGCTCAAAACCAATTAGTGTGTCAGTGCCGTTACCGCCCTTGTCTACCGCTAATGAATCCGTCACTTCCACATATTTTAATACCGCTGTTTCAGTCCCAATTAGATCGGCACTTGAATAATCAGCGACCGAAACGCCTGTGATATCAAAATTTCCATCATTGTCTTCATCGAGATCGTATTTATAGGCTATTGAGTACCTCAGCTCCGTCCCCATTAAGTGAAAGTCGTCGGCATCACTATTGCCCAGAATGGTGCGATCGCTTGGCAGTACCATAAATTGGGTGGAATTCATTCCGTTGTCACTATTATCCGTTCCAGTCAGACTTGCCTGCCCAAGGGTACCAACCCTGTTAGCCTGTAGGACTTCATAGATTTCATCAAGAAGCAGATCGCCGCTCTCATCAAGCATACGTCCATCACTATCGTAGCTTGCTATTGAATAAGCTTGGTTATCTAAGGTTACAGTTTCTGCGACGGTGTCAATATGAGCATTTAGGCTGCTGTTATATATGCTATGTTCGAGGTGTATATTTTCGATGTCTGAAGCTGTCGTCGTTCCGCGACTACCAGGCGTGCTGCCGAGATTGTCGCTGACAATCCAATCCGAGCCGACTTTCTTGACGTCAGCCTGCCAGAAAGGTGTTTCCTGCAAGCGCAGCGTGTCATTGCCGGCACCGGCTTCAAATGTGTTGGTGCCGCCAAGCGCCAAAAATGTATTGTCATTGCCCTGTATATTGGCAAATTCGGTAACGCTGTCGGTTAAATTGGCACCGATAAGCGTGCCTTCAATATTATTCCCGTCAATTCGCATCTCCGTACCGAACCGGAAATGTTCATCAGCTGCAAAGATTAAATTTCCGACACCTACAAGCGTATCTGTCCCTGTATTACCCAAAGACAACGAATTGTGTTCGACCGTTATACTTCCATCTTGATTCAAACTAACTGAGTAATCGGACAGAGATCCATCATAACGTACTTCTCTACTATGCGGCTCTACCCCAGCGGACTTAAAGTAGGAAAGGTCATATCGGTCGTCCCCAGCGTCCCCACGCACGTAGACTCTGGAAATATCAGATATTTCGGTCGGCTTACCATTATCATCGAAAAATTTCTGACCTTCAAAATAACTAATTTCATCATTGAAAGAGGTCCCATAAACCTCGATCATACTGGATCCATTCATTTGATTCGAAGCGGCCAATGCTTGGAAGATGGCGTTGACCCCTATTGAGTCGCCGGATTTGCTCGACTGGCTAACTTGAGGCATCCACTCCTGCGAATTATTAAAGACCAGACCCTCAATGCCCACCAGCACATCCACGCCTTCGCCGCCCAAATCATCAGCAAGCTTATCAATGACTATCGTAGCTTCGTAATAGCCGTTTGCCTCTGTCAAATCATCCGAAGTGGCCTGCCGCACAATCCCGCGCCCCACCAAATCCGCATCTGCCGAATAAACAATAAACCGGCCATCAGAGTCTGTTTCTGGTCGGCCATTTTCTGCCGCCGGCTTGATAAAGATATCGCGAATGACGCGGTATTGAGCTTCGGCAGAGGAGAAATAGGCTACATCACCATTAAACTGCCAGCCAAATGAAGCAGAGTCACCGCCCCAAATAACATCATTGCCCACACCGCCCTTAATTTGGTCACGGCCATCACCGGCGACAATTGTGTCATCACCGCCAAAGCCCTTGATTTCGTCGTCAGACGCAACTGTCTGAGTGAGCGTGTCAGCATTTAGCGTGCCGCGCACATCGGAGCGCGTTGTTGTATTGAAGAGTTGCTGATAGCCGCCATTGCCATCGGATTCTTCGAGCAACCGATCAGACCACCCGTAGGTATTGCCATTATCATCAACATTATGGTGCCAAAGCACGAATTGCCCAGCAACGTCATCCCCATTTTCATCTGTATATTGGAAAACATACCAGGTCGACTCATCCCAGAACTCTTGGTCTTTAGACCGCAAATCACCATAGGCACTCAAATATTCCGTAATCGGCGCACCGCCGGAGACATCGTAATTGCCGCCACTTTCCGGCGGACGCCAGTCATAATCGTTTTTCTCATAGCGATTTGTCCAGCTATTGGTTTCCGGCGACAAGCGCTCATCGCCATCAAAGAATTGCAGAACATCAATATTTTTCAAATAGTCAGTGCCAGTGCCGCCGGCCACTTCCGGTAATTTGTCCGCAACCCGCTTAACTTTTTCATAGCCTGCTTCGCTGTCAAAATTTGCAACTTCTATGGTGTCATAGCCATCTGCAATTCGGACTGGATGGCCATTGTCACCAATCTTGATGTAAACTTCATCAATGACATAGCGCGCCTTGGTGCCACTGCCATACTCAACACGGTCATCAGAAACCCAAGAATTATTCTGCCCGCCTAGGTCGGCAGCCGAATAGACCGGGTTTTCTTCATCAGTCAAATCAGCGTCAACGCGGAAAGATGTACCATCGCCGCGCAACGCCCAATATTCACCAAACTGCCCATTGCTGTGACCGTTCAAAACAAAATAGACGTCCAATGATCTTTCGACTGCACCGGCAGGGTCAACCAGCGTTTGCGCAGACGCCACTGGCGAAGCCGCGGCCAAAATGGGATCCAAATCAGATGCCGTGCCGCCATCAATAAAGTCATCGCCGGCATCGCTGCGGAAATTATCTCCACCATAGCCGCCAAGCATAATGTCATTGCCACTGCCAGCTTCAAATCGGTCTCTATATTGCGGCGTATCGTCGGAGAAACCATTATTATAGGATTCGTTGGACTCATTTTTTGCGGTCGCATGGGAAATTCCAGCGCGCGCGTCAATCACATCGTCAAAATCGGTCCCGGTGAGGTTTGTATCGTACTCACCACTTCGGGTCGTTATAGCCAACCGGACCTCTGAATATTGCGAACCTCCGGTGAACTCGACTGTATTAATTTGGTAGAGCGTATCAGTGCCCGTGCTATCATCCAAAACCAAATGCTTAACAGAGATTGAACCATCTGTATTGCTTGCTATTTCATAATCTTCTTCAACGCCTGAATAACGAACCACTGAGTAGACACCATCACGGCCAATATAGGTGTCATCCCCGGCATCACCCATAAATGCGGCGTTAGTGACCTGAGAACCGAAATAACCTATGCCTTGATCGGTAAATATTGTTGCGTCGCTGGCTGGCAGACCCATGACATCATCAAAGCTTGTGCCAAATAAATCGGCGTAAACTACCAGATTTCCATCATAATTCTGTTGCGCATTAACCGACAGCGTGGAGGACAGACCGATAAATGTTCCGCCATCCTCACCGCCAACACTATCGCCAGATCTCGTGTGAGAGCCAACATGAGGCAGCCAATTGGAAGAACCACCAAAGACCAGCCCCTCAACACCAACAAGAATATCAACGCCTTCGCCGCCCTGCGAACTTGGGAGCGTGTCTGTGATAATTGTTGCCTCGACAAAACCATTATCTGTGGTCAGCGCTAGATCGGCTTCGCCCTGCGCAATACCGCGCCCAACAACTTCACCCTCGCTATAGACAATAAAGCGCCCACGGTCGTCGGTCTCAACGACATTATCGGCCGGCTTCACAAAGACATTGCGTGTAATAATATATTGTGAGCTTGAAGCACCATAATAGGCAATATCGCCTTCAAAATCCCATCCACGCGAGCTTTGGCCGCCGCCAAAAATGACATCATTGCCCTCACCGCCTTTGATGCGGTCACGCCCTTCACCGGCCAGAATAAGGTCATTGCCTTCATTGCCGAAAATCTCGTCATTGGAGGTTACATCGGCCGTGACATTGATAACATCATCGGCAAATGTGCCGCGAATATTAGACCGCGCTTGCGTGTAGAAAGCTTCCGTATAGCTACTGCCATTTCCATCTTGTGTTACAATGCGCTCAGGCCAACCCCAGTCATTTTCGCTGTTCCATATAATGTAGAGTTCAACGCCGTCTTCAGTGACCGGGTCTCCGTTAGCATCAGTGTAGCGGAACACCATCCACTGTTGGTTCTCATTCCCCGGCGAATTAACACCACCCCACATACTGGCATAACCACTAACGGTTTCAATGCTGGCGGACAAATCATAATCACCATTATTGTCGCGCGGCGGCTGCCAGCTCCAATCATTGCGGTCATAGCGATCGGTCCAGCGGTCGGTAACAACAGCAAGTTGCTCATTGCCATCAGAGAAATACAGCTCTTCAATATTACGCAGATAATCCGTGCCAACACCCCCAGCGGCATCAGGGAGCACATCCTTAACGCGGAAAAACCTCTCGAACCCTACATCATCCAGGGCAATGAAGTCGGCCGCCTCAATAACATTATACTGGCCTTCTAAGTCTTGAACCGGCAGGCCATTTTCGTCTAGCTCAACATATACTGTTGAGATTTCATAACGCAGGCGAGTTCCAGAATATTGGACCGTGTCATTATTTGTCCATCTGTCATTGTTATTCTGATCACCTGAGTTGGTCGAAATTAACGAATTTTGCTGCTCATTATAATTGACCTTGAATAACGTTCCCTCGGGGCGCAAAGCCCAATATTCGTCGTTTTCGTTGTGGACACGATAAACATCAAAAAACCCGTCCTCGGATTTTTCTGGATCGGTGAGGGCAACATTGGAACGGAAAACATCCATTGAAGCTACTAAATCTTCTAAATCCGCTTCTGAGCCACCATCGATAAAGTCATCCCCCTTGCCGGGATTGAAAAAGTCCTTCCCATACCCGCCAAGCATGACGTCATTGCCTTCTTCACCGCGCATATTGGACGCGTGCAATTGGCCTTGAGCCTGTATATCGTCTGCTATGCCACCCCTAGCCTTAACGGCTTCAACGCTTACCGCACGGCCGTCACGGAAATCCATCAAATCATCAAAGATTGAACCATTAGCTTCTGTTCGGTTTGACCACGTATCATCCCAAAAACTAACGCCTGTTTGTATTGAGCTGTGGTTATCCCCTTGGAACTCTATCCGCTCAATTCCCGTAAGGAGGTCAACGCCTTGCCCCCCAAACTTGGCAGGCAGCAGGTCATTGACGACGATAAAGCTATCGCCATTGGATAAATTTAGAATTTCTTCACTGTCACCAGCGAACTTCAATATCCCGCTGCCATTAGCTTGCGAGGTGACGGAATAAATCAAATTGCCAAGAGCATCTTTGATCTCTATGTCGTTGCCAGCAAAGCGCAGTTGATAAATATC
>Ga0233438_10001965_pt1 | contig 21438 bp, 23 predicted proteins | sample SI_123_September_FD_182720 | JGI IMG/M metagenome (GOLD analysis project Ga0233438, IMG submission 182720) | Seawater microbial communities from Saanich Inlet, British Columbia, Canada - SI_123_September2016_10_MG | ecosystem: Environmental > Aquatic > Marine > Inlet | place: Canada: British...
GCACGCCTGGTTCGATTCCAGGGTCGCCCACCACTTTCTCATGACAAATCTGGATAACTTGCCATGCATTTCACCAAAGAGACGGTGTACCGCTCCACAGGTCAACGCTGCGCGCCTTTGTGATTTGGGCTCTGCCAAACCTGCAAGTCGATAGGCGCAAGGGGGGCAAGCCCGAGGATGGCATCACTGAGCTTTTCAGCCAGCATAATCGTGGGCGCATTGGTGTTGCCATTGGTCACGAAGGGCATAATCGAGGCGTCCACAACCCGCAGCCCAGACACCCCGTGCACCCTGCCTTGTGGATCTACAACCGCCAGCCGGTCCGTCGCCGGCCCCATGCGGGCCGTACACGACAAATGCCATTGTGAGCTGGTATGGCTGGTCAACTTTGCATCAAGCTCCGCCTCAGATTGACAGGCTGCGCCTGGGAAAATTTCAACACCTTTGAGAGCAGAAAACGCAGGTTGCGCCACCAATTCACGCACCCAATGAATGCCTTTTCGCATCAATTCGCGATCCCTTGGATCTTGCAGATAATTGGCCAAGATTCGCGGAGCATCAGCCGGATTATCCGATCGCAACTCAATCGAACCACGGCTGTGCGCACGCATCAAACCTACATGAATTTGAAAGGCATGATCTTTCAAAGGTGACCAATTTTCATCCACCGCAATTGGAGAAATGGTCAGCTGTATGTCAGGATATTCCACCCCCGCATCCGACCGAATGCAAGCCACAGCGTCAAAGTGATTGGACGCACAAAGCCCGTCACCCGCAATCAGCCAGCGAATGCCCGCAGCAGCCATAGCCCAGGGTTTCGTCTTTGGCCAAAGAGAGACAGGCTGCAAGCATCTAAATTGCAATACAAAATCTGGATGGTCCTGTAGGTTTTGCCCCACTCCTGGCAAGTCCGCCGTAACCGTAATGCCCATGGACTCCAAATGGGATTTGGGCCCAATACCAGACAACAACAACAGATGGGGTGAGCCGACGGCACCGGCAGAAAGCAGGACTTCTTGCCGCGCCATCACATTTACAAGCGCGCCCTGTTGATCACGATACAAGACACCCGTCACCCGATCACTGGACATAATCAAGCGATGCACCAAAGCCTGCGTTACGATTGTCAGATTCTTGCGCCCGCGCGCGGGATCCAAGTAAGCGCGCGCAGCGCTCCAACGTTGGCCTTTGAAAACCGTCCGGTCGAAAACACCAAAACCTTCTTGGCAATAGCCGCTTATATCATCCGTGCGTTGATATCCTGCTTGAACGCCAGCTTCCAAAAACGCCTGCGCCAGCGTTTCGGTGGCTTCAGCCCGTTGCACATGAAGCGGGCCTTCTGTGCCGCGAAACGCATCAGCGCCACCGCTATAGCTCTCCATACGTTTGAAATAGGGCAGAACATCTGCGTAGCTCCACCCTTCACAACCGGCTTGGCGCCACCCCTCAAAATCCAGCGCATGACCGCGGATAAAACACATCCCATTGATCGAAGACGACCCCCCAAGGGTTTTGCCCCGATCGTGCTGAAGTTGGCGACCGTCTAGTTCTGGCTCCGCTTCCCCTTGAAAAGCCCAATTGTGTTTTGTGCTCTTAAGGTTGGACAAACAGGCTGCCGGCATTCTTATGGACAGCGCTTTATCTTCCGGCCCAGCCTCCAGCAAAAGCACCCGGTTGCCTGGTTCACAGCTCAAACGGTTCGCCAAAACACAGCCAGCCGACCCAGCACCGACGATAATATAATCAAATTCCATTGAACGCGCGCCCCAAATGATCCGCCCAACCGGCCGACACCCTATGCTGCCGCAGCTTGGCACAATCAGCAATCAAAAACTCGGGGCCATGGGAGACGGGGATTTAAGGCGGCCTGCGCCGTATTTGCAGTGGCACATCGCCCCTATGTTCTATATTGATCCACTCAAAATAGTGTTTCGTTTTTGACCCTTACAATTTTTCATATTTATTTTTCTGCCGAATGGGACAGGCTGAGCTTATGACGTTTAACATCTTAATCATTGGTCAATCAGGGCGTTTGCAATATGAGGCCATAATGTTTCTGGCCAGTTTACGCCAATCCGCGCCCGATTATAAAGGCCAAGTCTTCGTCGCAGTGCCCTTGGTCATCCACAGTTTTGGTGGGGGCCGGGATGCGCTTGAGGCCGGCCACTTAGATGGGGCGATCTCGTGTCACTATCGCCTCTTACCTTCACTTTATGCGCGCGAGAGTGATCTGGCGATCACAACCTTGGAGACGGCTATCGCGCCCAACAAAATCAAGAAAGTTGTGAAGGCCTACGAGCCCATCCGCCGAATGGTCTACCAAAAACGCGGCGCGAAGGTGCGGGCGCTGTTTGACCAAAATAATCTACCGCGCAAAGAGCAGCAGATCCGAAACACACTCAAACGCGCAGGATTTTGGATGCGGTGAACTGCGTTTTTACTGGTTGGCAAATACAGCCTCTAAATTTGTAAAACCCTTAATCTCGATGGGATTGCCAGATGGATCTCGAAAGAACATGGTCCATTGCTCCCCCAGCTCACCTTCAAAACGCACCGAAGGCGGAAGAATAAATGCCACTTGCGCTGCCGTCAGTCGCGCGGCCAAGGCTTGCCAGTCCGGAAGGGCCAGAACCATGCCAAAATGCGGCATAGGAACCAAATGATCGCCAACATGACCCGTGTTTTCGGTTTTCATCACCGGTCCGAGATGAAACGACAGTTGATGGCCGAAGAAATCAAAATCCACCCAAGTGGGCGCGCTGCGCCCCTCCTTTGCACCCAGTACCTCCCCATAGAAGACGCGCGTGGCCTCCAAATCTGTCACGTTAATCGCAAGATGAAACGGGGTGAGCATGATCGTTTTCCTCAAATTATTGGCCATTTTAGAACCACTGGCAGTAAATTGCCGAGCCACTGCGCGATGATTGGCCTGTTCTGCCGCATAAATCAATTCGCAGCGGGTAAATTCATCCTTTTGGCCCATGATCGTTGCGCCAGCGACCCGATTATGCGAGTTTCGTAGGGTCTAATGTAGATATGATATGTCGATTGAGGGTTTGATGACATCAAAATTTCTACTCCATCTGTCCAGTGACAGTATTGACCTCGAGCGCATGGACGCATCGGGCCATTGGCATCGCCTAGGGTCGGTCTCGCCAGACATCGAAAATTTGAGCGAAGCGCTTGCCAATCTGCGCCAAACAGCGGTGCCAGACGCGGCCGGTCCGCTGGAGGTTCTGGTCGCGCTGCCCGCCGATCAGATCAAAGCTTTGGACCTCAACCATACCGACACCAGCAGCGCAGCCTTACAGCAAGCGCTGGCGGGTCAAACCCCTTATGAATTCAGCGAACTTTGCGTCGATTGCCACCCCACGGCGCAGGGTCAAACCATCGCGGCGATTGCGCAAGAAACGCTCGAAGAGGCCGAAGATCTTACCGAAGCCTTTGGGTTTAAGGCGGTGGGTTTCGTCGCTCTACCCGGCGCCGCTTGGGAAAATAATTTCGCTGTTTTCGATCGCTCTGGATCTCGCACTCAAAACCGGCCGAGCGCCTATATCGTAGCGGCCCAAGAGACCAAGGCGGCAGATGTGACGCCCCTTGCGGCGCTTGCACAGAGTGCAGTGCCCGCGCCAAAACTCAGCGCGCGTGCAGCAAATCAAGCGGCGCCAACACCTAAGATTTCCGCCAATCCGACAGCGGAAATTGACATAGCCCCGCCGCCGCTAGGTCTCGGGAGTGCACCAGCGGCAGCACCTGCCCGGCAGGTGACCGATTCCACAGCCGTGCCACTTGAGACCGTGCCGATCACAAACCCCAAGCCGCAGGCCCGCAACCCAATGAAAATCATGCAGCGCCTCGCCAAGATTCGCACAGGCCTGCGCCAACGCCCGCGCAAACCTACACCGGCCCATATTACAACAATACAAGCCCAGGTTGGCGGAAAGCCGAAATATTTAGGCTTGATCCTTACAACTCTGCTTGTGCTGTTCATGTTCACCGTAGCCACGCTGGCTGCAACACTCGGGCGTGACAAGATCTCAGCTTGGTTGGGCCTTTCTGCATCGCAAACCGAGATGACCGCAAGCCTGCCTGCTGACACGATCGGACAGCCCATTGAAATCAGCCTGCAACCTTTGAGTAGCCCGTCCGCTCCACCGAAGCAGGCGGCACGCTTGCCACAGGTCCAGGATGAGGCGCTGCAATTGCAAAAGGCGGAGGTCGCCCTAAAAGATCCCGAAAATGACGCGGAACCCGCTATGAACCTAGCGGCGCCAGAACCACCGGCAGTGCGCGCTTTGGCCATCGGCCCTGTCACCGAGCCCGTCACCACGCCCGCCCCAGAAGAAAAGAGCCTCATCTCAGCGCGAGATCCCAACCTCCAAAAGGATGTGGCTCCCCCACTATTGGACACGCCCTGGTTGACCCCCGACCCGCTGCCAGACAAGGAAGACCCCACGCCAGAGGTCGCAGAAGATCAAGCAGAGGATCCCTCAACCGCCATTCAAACGGCTCTTGCAGAAGCCGCAAACACGCCGCCGGAGGCAGCTGCGCTGGAGCAGATCGATCTACCAGAAGCGCCGCTCTCGCCAAACTCCGCATCTCCGGTAGAGACCGATCCGCTGGCAAAATTACGGCCCAGACTGCGCCCAGCAGGTCTCCCAGCACCCGTCCGGCCCCAAACCCTGCCTGAGGGCCAAAGCATTGCGCGCACGTTGCGGCCGCAACGCCGCCCACGCGCGATTGAACTGGCGGCGCTTTTGCCCGCGCCTGTGGTGGCCAAGCCCTCAGAAATCCAAGCGCCCACAGCCACCAGCCGCAAGGCTGTAACCCGCGCCGCCACCCGAACAAATGTTATAAATTTACGCAATATCAATCTTATAGGAATTACGGGCACATCCCGCCTGCGCAACGCTCTGGTGCGCTTGCCAAATGGGCAGGTCGTCAAAGTGCGGATTGGAGATCGGTTGGATGGCGGACGCGTGACAGATATCTCGACCAAAAGTCTAACCTATGCCAAATCAGGCCGTTCGATCACGCTGGACATGCCACGCGGCTAGCGATCTCAGGCATCTGACACCCCGGCCTCCGCAAATGTCGCCATGCCAGAAAGACAGGCAACCGCCCCTTTCAAAACACCTATGGCCAATGCCCCGCCCGAACCTTCTCCCAGCCGCAGCCCGAGTGACAACAATGGTGTTTTGCCAAGATGCTCCAAAAGCCGCGCGTGGGCGCCCTCAGCGCTTTTATGACCGGCCTGGGTGTGATCCAAAGCCTCAGAGTTCATGGCATGTAAAACCAAAGCGGCCGCGGAACAAATGAACCCATCCAAGAGCACAGGAACACCATGGGCACGCGCCGCCGCTATTGCCCCAGCCATGGCGGCAATTTCCCGCCCGCCCAGCGTCTGTAGAACAGACAGGGGATCATCCAAAACATCAGCATGACGAGCCAATCCCGCCTCGACCATGGAACATTTTTTGGCCAGACCAGCATCGTCCACGCCCGTGCCGCGCCCAACCCAATCTTGAACTGTGCCGCCCAGCAAAGCCGCCGCAATCGCCGCGGCTGGCGTTGTGTTGCCGATTCCCATTTCGCCGGCCACAAATAAATCGGCCTGCGGGTCTACCGCCCGCCAGCCCGTTTGCAAAGCAGACAGCAAGTCGGCCTCGGTCATTGCGGGCCCCTGGGTGAAATCTTGTGTTGGCTGATCCAGCTCCAATGCGACCACGTCCATTTTTGCACCAAAGGTCTTGGAGATCTGGTTGATCGCCGCGCCACCCGCTTGGAAGTTATAGACCATTTGCTGTGTTACTTCCGGCGGAAATGCCGAGACGCCAGCGGCAGCAACCCCATGGTTTCCGGCGAAAATTACAACCTGAGGCGCGTCAATGCGTGGCTGCGCCTGTCCTGACCAACGGGCGTACCAAATCGCCAAGTCTTCCAAATCGCCCAATGCACCAGGTGGTTTGGTCAACTGCCCATTGCGCTCTGCCGCAGCCTGTCCAGCACTGTCATCTGCGCCAGGCAGATTGCGCATAAAGTCACGAAACTCAGCTAATGAAGAAATGTCGCGCATGGTGAATGTAAATCCGTTGATTGCAGTTGATACTGTGTTTACCGAAGCGCAGAATAAGCCAATGCGACGAAAGGACCAGCTGAATGTCTAACTCCGACACATGGATTCCAAAATGGGGCGATATCCCGGCCGCAATCGGCCTGCTCAGCCGCTTGCCCATAAGCGTTGATATGCATAAGGCGCAAGCGCGTGGTGCTCATCCAAGCTGGGCCTATGGTCTGGCCGGAGCGCTCTTTGGCGCGCTCGCCGCTTTGGCCGGTTGGGCGGGGCTGGTGATGGGCCTGTCGAGCCTTGCCACCGGCCTGCTGGTGGTTGGCACAACAGCATGGATCACAGGTGCCATGCATCATGATGGGCTGGCCGATAGTTTGGACGGGCTTTGGGGGGGCTGGAGCCTTCAGCAACGCCTCGACATCATGAAAGACAGCCATATAGGCGTCTATGGGGTGGTTGGGCTGATCTGCGCGATAGGCCTTCAAGCGACTTTATATGGCCATCTGGCCGCACAGGGCCTTTGGCCGATCCTCGGCGTCATGGCGCTGTCTCGCGCCATTATGGTGCCGATTATGGCAGCACTGCCCAATGCCCGCAGCCAGGGATTGTCGGCCAGTGTTGGCCGGCCCAGCCTGCAAACAGCCATTCTGGCCGTGGCTCTTGGGGGGACAATTGCAGTATTTAGCGGGGCTTGGCCAGCCTTGATCGGGGCGCCCCTCGGTGGTCTGGCTGTTGCCGCCATTGCCAAACACAAAATCGGCGGGCAGACGGGTGACATTTTAGGGGCGAGCCAGCAATGCGCCGAAACCTGCGCTTTAATTTGTCTGGTCGCCCTTCTTTGAGGTCACCTCAGAAGACGCATCCCGCGCCAATCCTATGGATGTTTGGCACGGGGGCGGTGTGCCGCCGCGCTCTAGCTGGCAGCCGGGACCACACGCGACATCAGCACGTCGGTGATTTCTTGACCCGCCGTTGATTCTTCGGCTCCGTTCACCACGGCAATCTCGCGTGTGAGACGCTCAAGTGCGGCCTCATACAGCTGGCGTTCTGAATAGCTTTGCTCGCGCTGGTCATCGGTGCGATGCAAATCACGCACCACTTCGGCTATTGCAATCAAATCACCAGAGTTAATCTTTTGCTCATATTCCTGCGCTCTGCGGGACCACATCGCCCGCTTCACCTTCGCTTTGCCGCGTAGGATCGCCATGGCATGGGCCACAACATCTGGCGTGGCCAACGGGCGCATGCCCACTTCAATCGCCTTATGCGTTGGCACACGCAGTGTCATCTTGTCTTTGTCAAAAGCCACAACGAATAATTCAAGGGTGATACCCGCAACCTCTTGCTCATCAACCGCAGTGACCTTGCCAACCCCATGGGCAGGATAGACCACATACTCATCAATACGGAAATCAAGTTTCTTTTTACTCATCTTCGTCCTTTCACGCCGACGCACCGGTGAACCTGCTGTAAGGAACCAGCCTTAAGGTCAGATTAAAGAGGATGCGCTTGGCGCTGTGTTAAAACAGCTGTTCATATGATTAAGCATATCATATTTTTAGCGATTGATAAAGCGCAGCTATTTAGCCGCCAGTGCCGGCCGTTTCAGAGAAATATTTCTCCAACTTACCCTCTTCGCCGTCGCGGGCTTCCGCATCGGGAAACTCGTCTTTTTTTGTTACAATCACAGGCCAGGCCTCTGAATACTTCCGGTTGAAATCCACCCATTTTTCCATATCCGGCTCGGTGTCTGGACGAATAGCATCGGCGGGGCACTCAGGTTCACAAACGCCGCAATCGATACATTCATCAGGATGTATAACCAACATGTTTTCACCCTCGTAGAAACAATCTACTGGGCAGACCTCAACACAGTCTGTGTATTTACAAGCGATACAATTGTCTGTGACAACATATGTCATAATCGTGTTTCCTTTGACTTCGACATGCGCATAAACCGCAAGCCGCTCTTTGGCAAGTTGTGCCTGACTTAGTTCTCTTCAAGCCCTTGCTTAAATTTTTGAATGGCCCGGCGCTCACGGGCCGTCGGGCGGTGATCTGCCTTGGGGCTGGCGGTGAATGCCGGCTTGGGTTCCGGGGGCGCCAAATCACGGTAGAGGCCCTGGGCTTCGGGAGCGGGACCGCGGCGCGTACCAAGCGCGCGCACCTCAATCACCCTGGTGTCCAAAGCCTTTGGGAAAGTCAGTACATCGCCCTCGCTGACCATACGCGACGGCTTAGAGATAAGATCACCGTTGAGCCGCAATTTCCCCGATTGCACCAGCTTTGCCGCCAGGCTCCGCGTCTTAAAAAACCGGGCCTGCCAGAGCCATTTGTCAATTCGGAGACCCGGTTTCGCCTCACTCACTTTTTGCTAAAGCCCATCAAGGCTGCGGCAAAGGGGTTGTCGGGATCAATCGGCTTGTCGCGTTTGGGTGGCCGGGCTTCGAACCGTTCCGCCTTGCCGGAGTTGCCGCCTGACTTTCCGCCTTTGCCCTTCGCTCCTCGGTCCTGCTTGGGCTTGCCGCGTGGTTTGTGACCTTTGCGCGGACCATCCGCCGAGCGGTCCACGCGTTTCGCACCCCAAGCGAACGTATAATAGACTTCCATTTCCACAGGCGCCGCCTCCTTGGTGGCATCTTCGCCCTCTAGGGTGGGTGCCTTGGGCTCTGTTACTGGGATCTCTGCGGTGGGCGCATCTTCTGGGGCGGTCTCGACCGCCTCCGGCATCCCGTCGCCTGAAACTTCCGCATCACTGGCAGGCCCCGAAGCCACCGGTGTGGCCGCAGGCGCTTTCACTTTGATCCTCTCAGCCTTTTCCGCGCGATACCCCAGACCCTGCATCAAATCGGCAAATTGCTCCAAAGTCATACCCGTGATCGACAGCATATCTGCCGTGGCTTCAAATCCGCCACGCGTATCCTGCGTGCGCAGCATATCGGCAAGACGTTCCGCCATATCAACACGCAAAGCCCGCTGGCCCGCGGCTCTATAACCAGATTTCAAGTGATAACCCGCAGGTTTTGTCTCATCTGTCGGAACAGTAACCAACCCCGGGGGGGGCGCCTCGGGAAATTCTTGTAGGCCCGAGGCCAAAGACCAAAGCAACAATCGCAGACGCGTTGGCCCAGGTTTAAGCAACAGCGGCATGAAGATGGTGAACTGGCCAAATCGGATGCCATGCTTGCGCAATGCGCTGCGGGCCTCCTGATCCAAAGACTTCACATCTTCACCCACACCGGCCCGATCCAAAACACCCAGGCCTTCGATCATCTGGAACGCAAAACCGCGCGCCATGCCCGTGAGGCTTTCATCGCGCTGCATGTTTATCAATGGCTCAAACAGAGTGGATATTTTGCGATCAATGAAATGCTGCAGACGGCGCGCAACCTTCTCAGCCACTTCTGGCCCAGCCTCTACATCAACGAACGCCTGCACATGTGGTTTCAGCGCGTTTGATCCAGCAATCAACTTGCCCACCGCCGAGCTGCCCCACATCAATCCACCTTGTTCAGTGAAATCAATTTCCGTGTCTGGCGCATTGTACATCCGATCCGCCCGAAGATGAAACTCGGGAGCCAAGGCTTGCAGGCTGGCGCTGCGAAGCGTCTTCGCCTCATCGGGGGACGCACTGGCGTCTTGTCGAAATTGAAATCCCTCAAGCCGCCCAACAAACTGGCCTTCTACGGTTACTTCACCATCTTTATTCACGTCGGCCACAAGGCTCTCCTTCTGTTTCAATCGCCGCATCAAAATTGACGTGCGCCGATCAACAAATCTTTGGGTCAGTGCGATATGCAGCGCATCTGAAAGTCGGTCTTCTACGGCGCGGGTCGCTTCGCGCCAATGCTCATGATCATGGGCCCAGTCTTTGCGTTGCGCAACATAGGTCCATGTGCGGATATAGGCCAACCTTTTTGACAGGGCGTCAATGTCACCCTTGGTATTATCCAAACTATTTATGCTTCGCGCGAGCCAATCTTGCGGAATTTGCCCCTTTTCGTGCAAATAGTTGTAAATAACACCCAGAAGCTCGGCATGTTGCCGGTTTGAAATACTCCGAAAATCAGGGATTCGGCAGACATCCCAAAGCAACGCAACGGAGGCGCCATCGCTGGCACGCGCCGCAATTTCGCCATCTTGTACCAAAGCCTTGAGCGCAGCCAAATCACAACTTTCACGGACCCGCGTCAGCCATTCGTTGCTCGTATGTTGCTCAAGTGCCGAGATCAGCGCTTTGGTGGAGCCAAATTGCAACTTGGAATTGCGCCAGTAAAGCTTGGTCAGCGGCGCAAAGCGATTTTCGGTAATGGCCTCAACCAATTCATCCTGCAAAGGTGCAGCTTCGCCCGTAACACCGAAGCTGCCATTGTTCATATGTCGTCCTGCGCGACCTGCGATTTGCGCCAATTCGGTCGGTAAAAGCGGTCGCATTCGGTTGCCATCGAACTTCGATGTTGCTGAAAAGGCCACATGGTTCACATCCAGATTGAGGCCCATGCCAATGGCGTCTGTGGCCACGAGGTAATCCACATCACCGTTTTGATACATCTCAACCTGCGCATTGCGCGTCCGCGGGCTCAACGCCCCCATGACCACCGCCGCCCCGCCCTTTTGGCGCCGCAAAAGTTCCGCGATGCCATAGACATTATCAACGCTAAACGACACGATGGCTGAGCGTTCTGGCATGCGACTGATCTTCTTTTGCCCGCTGTAGCTCAGCTCAGAAAATCTCTCCCGATGCATAAAATCCGCAGATGGAACCAAGGCCGCAATGGCCTTTCGCATGGTCTCTGCACCCATAAAGAGCGTTTCATGCAATCCGCGGGCGCGCAACAATCGATCCGTAAAAACATGGCCGCGCTCGGGATCAGCGCAGAGTTGAATTTCATCAACCGCGAGAAAATCACATCCCATGCCCTCTGGCATGGCCTCGACCGTACAGACCCAATATTTCGCGCGCGGCGGCACAATGCGCTCCTCGCCGGTGACCAAAGCCACAACGGATGGCCCACGCAGCGTTACGATTTTGTCGTAGACCTCGCGCGCCAGCAAACGCAGCGGCAATCCAATTATGCCGGTGCGATGCGCCAGCATCCGCTCAATGGCATAATGGGTTTTACCGGTGTTGGTCGGACCTAAAACGGCCACAATTCGATTATTCGGAGCCATTGGCCAATCCCCTAAGGGTTTACAGGGCTTGCCCTAGGGTTTTTGCTTCAAGGCGCGCGCGCGCTTTTGATAGGATCTCGGCGTGAGGATGTATAGCCTCAATTCGATGCAGGATCTCGAAAGCCTCCTCATAAAGCCCAGCGTCATCGAAAATCAGCACCAGCCCTTCAAGCGCCTGAAAATGGCGTGGCTCCAGCGCCAAGGTGCGTTCGAGAGCGGCCAAAGCGGGGCCTATTTTGCCCATGTTTAAGAGGGTCACCGCGCTAAGGTTCCAGCCCTCAGCAAATTCTGGCGCATGATCCGTCAGAGCTGTCAAATGCCCCATGGCCGCTTTCTGATCGCCTGCATCAATGGCAATCTTCGCCCGCGACAGTAGCAAATCAGCCGCTGCAGATCCGCTTTTCGACCATTCCTGTCGGATTTTCGCCTCCAGCGCCGGCGCATCAGCGGCGTCCGCATTTTTTAAACGCCCAAACAATGGGTCCAACCGCGCCGATTGTTCCGCCGCCATCCCGGTTGCCGCAACAAATAGGCAGATTGCCGCCACTATTGATTTGAGTTTCCAAACAACACTGGTCATAAATTACATGTAGCACAGTTTTTCGGGGTTTCAGCCCCTCGCTGTAAAATAAAATTATTAAGGAACCGGTGGTATGAGCGAAATTTTGAACCAAGCCCGTGATGTTTTAACACAGAAGCTGGGTGGCGGCGTTTTTGAGGGCTCTGCAAAGTTTTCAATCACCGATGAGGGCTCTTTAATCGTGGATAGCGAGGGGGTGCGCATTTCCGATCAACCGGCGGATGTGACCCTTTCGGCCACGGCAGAGGTCTTTGAGGATATTCTTGCCGGCAGACAAAATCCAACCTCCGCTTTCATGAGCGGCAAACTCTCTTTGGAGGGCGACATGGGTCTGGCCATGCGACTGGCAGGTGTTTTGAGCTGATGCTAAGCCCGGCGCCACTGCACAACGATCTGGCGCGCGGTCCTGCGGGAGCCTCGGGCCATTGGGTGCAAACGCGAGACGGGGTGCGCCTGCGCCTCGGGGCATGGCGCAACGGGGCCAAAGGGACGGTTTTGATATTTCCAGGGCGCACCGAATATATCGAGAAATACGGCGGAGCCGCAGCCGCCCTTGCGCATGCCGGTTACACCTCTTTGACAATCGATTGGCGGGGACAGGGCCTATCAGATCGGCTATTGTCAAATCGCCTGATTGGTCATGTGCACAGATTCTCTGACTACCAACAGGACGTGCAAACTCTTCTGGCCGCAGCCAAATCCTTAGACCTGCCCAAACCATATTTTCTGCTGGCCCATTCGATGGGTGGCTGCATTGGGTTGCGGGCGCTTTTGCAAGGCTTGCCGGTCCAGGCGGTCAGTTTTTCCGCACCCATGTGGGGAATTTTGTTCCACCCACCTGCGAAACGCGTCCTCGCTTGGGGCTTATCCAGCCTCCTGCATCCGTTCAAATTGGCTGAGATGCGCGCGCCGGGAAGCTCTGTTGGATCCCATTTGCAGGAGATTTCATTTGAGGAAAATCAGTTAAGCTGTGATCCTCAAATGTTTAAAGTAATGCAATTACATATAAGGGATTTTCCAGATTGCGCTCTGGGAGGCCCAAGCTTGCGCTGGCTCAATGAAGCGCTGCGCGAGATGCGCGCGCTGCACCGCCACCGTGCACCAAGGCACCCAGCCCTTTGCTTTGTCGGCGGCCTGGAAACCATTGTGGACCCGCGCCGCATTGAGCAGCGTATGGCCCATTGGCCCGGAGCTCAGTTAAAGATCGTGCCCCAAGCCAAACATGAGTTCATGATGGAACGCCCGGAAATCCGCGAGGATTTTTACCGCGAAACCATCGCCCATTTTGAACGTCATCACCCGAGCGCATGAATGCCCGAAGCATCCGCATTTGCGCCAGATTTCATCCAGCCCTGCTCGGATCCAACAAAGAACATATGCGCCCCAAACTGCGCCCAATCTGTCGCCTTCGAGGCATTGGGCACGAAGGTCATATAGGCTTTGCCCGATGCCTCAGCCGCCGCGCCACATCGCGCTAAGGCCGCGCGCAATTGCTCAGAATTGGTATCGCTAAATCCCATTGAAACACTCATGTCTGACGGCCCCAAGAACAAACCATCCACACCCGGAGTTGCGGCAATTTTCTCCACGTTCTCCAGAGCTTCAGGCTCTTCAATCTGAGCAATCACAACGGTTTGACGCGCCGATTGCGCCAATCCTTCTGCCATATTTTGCGTGCCATAGCCGGCCCAACGCGTGGCGCCGGCAAAACCGCGGCCCCCGGGGCCGAAATGCGCGGCACGCACCAAGTCCTTGGCCTGCTCCGCTGTAATAATATGCGGTGCCACCACGCCCACCGCGCCCATGTCCAACACCTGCAACACGGTTTGGGGTGCAAAATGCGTCACCCGCACCAGCACCGGAAAATCTAAGGCCCGCGCCACCGCCAAACAGGCATCCGTGCGGGCGCGATCAAAGGGACTATGCTCCATATCGATGCAAATGAAATCCAGCTCCGAAGTGGCCAAAACCTCCACCAATTCATAGGCTGGCGTTTTCAAAAACGTCCCGGCCATCATATCTCGATTTGCCATGCGGGATTTAAAATTCTCGATGCGCATAAGTTCTCCAATTCTATCAGCAGGCAAAGAAGAGCACGAAGCGTTGGAAAATTCAATTTGAATTGCGAAGGGCTAAAGTGGCTTTCCTCTCCATGCAAAAAACATTAGATAGGGCGCAAGACACCCTATAATTTTGCAGCTCAAAACTGGGCGTTTTTTGAGCCAGCGGACCGAATAATACAGCCCTGATGGACCAATTCATGCGAAACGACACACGCGTACTTGAGGCCAATCCGCAAGGCGGCGGAGCCTTCGGAGATTTGCCAGCCTGGGATCTCAGCGATCTTTATGCTTCCGAGGATGCGCCTGAACTGCATGCCGACCTCAAACAGATTGAGCAAGCTTGCGAATATTTTTCAAAGGATTATGACGGAAAGCTCGCGCAACTTACTGCAGATGAAATGCTCAAAGCCGTTGAACGCTATGAGGCAATCGACATTATTGCCGGTCGGATCATGTCATTTGCTGGTTTGCGTTATTACCAACTGACAACGGACCCCGAGCGGGCAAAATTCATGTCAGATATGCAAGATAAGCTGACGGAACATACGACAAAGTTGGTTTTTTACGGTTTAGAATTCAATAGACTGGACGAAGAAGTTCTTTCAAAATTACTGTCGCAAAATATTGCTCTGGCCCGCTACAAGCCGGTGTTTGACCGCATGCGCGCCATGAAGCCCTATCAGCTGTCTGACGAAATGGAAAAATTCCTGCATGATCAATCGGTGGTCGGGGCAGCTGCCTGGAACCGCTTGTTTGACGAAACTGTCGCCAGCCTAGTTTTTACCATTGATGGGGAAGATCTGCCACTGGAGGCGGCCGCCAACAAATTATCCGAACAAGACCGCGGCACGCGCGAGGCGGCGGCCCGTGAGATTGCGCGAGTGTTGCGCGCCAATACAGGCCTTTTTGCCCGGGTGCATAATACGCTGGCCAAAGAAAAAGAGATTGAAGACCGCTGGCGAAAAATGCCAACGCCGCAAACCGGGCGGCATTTGTCCAACCATGTGGAAGCTGAGGTTGTCGAGGCGCTGCGCAATGCGGTCGTGGCCGCCTACCCCAAATTATCGCATCGCTACTACGCGCTCAAAGCCAAATGGCTGGGTCTTGAGACCATGCAGGTCTGGGATAGGAACGCTCCTTTGCCAATTGAAGACGACAAGCTGGTCGATTGGGGCACAGCGCAAGAGATGGTGCTGTCAGCCTACGCTGAGTTTTCGCCAGAGATGGCCGAGATCGCCAAACCGTTTTTCACCCAAGGCTGGATTGATGCCGCGGTTAAGCCGGGTAAAGCACCCGGCGCCTTTGCGCATCCGACCGTCACCACCGTGCATCCCTATGTGATGCTCAACTACATGGGCAAACCGCGCGATGTCATGACACTGGCCCATGAATTGGGTCACGGGGTGCATCAGGTTCTGGCCGCCGAGCAAGGCGAGCTGCTGTCCTCAACACCGCTCACCTTGGCAGAGACCGCTTCCGTTTTTGGCGAAATGCTGACATTCCGCAAACTTCTGGCGGCCGCTAAAACACCGCAAGAGCGCAAAGTACTCTTGGCCGGCAAAGTGGAGGACATGATCAACACCGTGGTGCGCCAAATTGCCTTTTATGACTTTGAGTGCAAGCTGCATGCGGCCCGTGCCCAGGGAGAGCTTACACCAGATCAGATCAATGCGATTTGGATGAGCGTGCAAGGTGAAAGCCTCGGGCCGGTTTTTGAATTCATGGATGGCTATGAGACCTTTTGGTCCTATATCCCCCATTTCGTGCATTCCCCATTCTATGTTTACGCTTATGCCTTTGGCGACGGTTTGGTAAATGCGCTCTATGCTGTTTATGAAGAGGGTGATCCGCAGTTTCAGGCCAAATATTTTGACATGCTGCGTGCCGGTGGCTCGAAGCACCACACAGAGCTGCTGGCACCCTTCGGTCTAGACGCGAGTGACCCCAAATTTTGGGACAAGGGGCTCAGCATGATCTCTGCGATGATTGATGAGCTGGAAGCGATGGAAGATTAATCCACCTCGCTCCATGGCCAAGGGCGCATTTCGCTGGCAGCTGTTTGATAGCGGGCGGCCTTGGCAATCCAAATCCCCAAAGTCGTGCCAAAATCAGCCAAACGCTCATTGGGCTGCCGTCCAGAGACCAGCATGACAATAGACTGGATGATCGTAACAAAGGTGAGAACCGTTTGCGCTAGGCTCAACATAACGGAGATGACGACCATCCAAAGCAGCCGCATCACAAGGCTTCCTTGCGCTTTGCCCTTTCGGGATTCATGGAGGGAAAATTTACCTTCAGCTTTTGGCCTGCTCATCGTTGAAACACTTTTTTAAATCAATTCGATCGTCTAATTATTTAAGAAGTCTGTCGCTTTAAAATTATGGCAACTCTGTGCCAATCGCCAATATCTTGTCAATCGCTTCTTGGGTTCCGCGCGCCTGCTCGAGTGTCCAAGGAAAGGCCGCACCGGTGCGGATGCTGTGCCCAAAGGCTTCCACTTGCTGCACATAATGGTTCGCAGCAGGGAATTTCTCAACCCGCAGGCCTAGATTTGGCTGGTGCAATTCAATGCGCGCCTCGCCAAAAATATTGGCATTGAATGGCGCGGTTAGGCGCAACACCCCTTCAGATCCATGAAACACCATTTCTTGATGCGGATGCATGCGCGTGGAGACATAGGCCGAATAGGTCGCCTCTCCCATATTGCCCTGCATGGAGGCAAACGTGTCAAACCCGCTTTCCAAACGAATTTTTGCAGAAATATTTTCAAGCTCTGCCCCCATGACATAGCGCGCAGATCCCAGCACATAGACCCCAATGTCGCGCAGACCGCCGCCGCCCATGGCTGCTTGATTGCGAATATTTTGGGGATCATCGGAATTGTCATAGGAAAATCCGCCAGTGATATGGATCACCCGACCAATGGCGCCATCGGCCACCATTTGCCGCGCGCGCTGCCATTGCGGGTGGTGCACAATCATATAGGCCTCCGCCGCAAGCAGCCCGGTCGCGTCGCGGGCGGCAATCAAATTGTCAAAGTCTTCGGCCTGCATAGCAATGGGCTTTTCAGCCAATACATGTTTGCCAGCATGGAGCGCCTTAACGGTCCATTCTACATGCATATGATGCGGCAAGGGGATATAGACCGCATCAATATCCCGATCCGCGATAAGCGCCTCATAGCCGGCAAGCGCTCGGCATTCGGCGGCGAATTCCTGAAACGGGCCGACACTGGCTGGGTTGCGGCTGGCCACAGCCGATAAAACCGCGCCCCTGGCTGCATGAATGGCCGGCCCCATATGCTCACGCGCAAATTTTGACGCCCCAAGAATGCCCCAACGGATATGTGTCATGCGCGCCCCTCTTCATGCCAATGCCCCAAGGATAGGGCGATGAGGACAGCCCGACCAGAGAAAATGACACAGCTCGGCGTCAGAGGTCGCGCAGCAGGCCCTTTTCCTGCGCCAATTCGCGCATACGGTTTTGCAATTTTTCAAACGCGCGCACTTCAATCTGGCGAATCCGTTCGCGGCTTACGTCATATTGGCTTGACAGTTCCTCCAAAGTCACCGGCTGATCGTGCAAGCGACGTTTCGTGATAATGTCTTTTTCGCGGTCGTTCAAAACGCTCATCGCCTCGGCCAGCATATCACGACGCACGGACATCTCGTCATTGCGCTCATAATCACCGGCTTGATCGGCATCCTCATCCTGCAGCCAGTCTTGCCACTGTGTTGCGCTTTCGCCATCGCTGCCGACCATGACGTTCAAAGAGGCATCGCCCCCAGACATCCGGCGGTTCATTGACTGCACTTCGGTTTCAGTCACGCCAAGATCGTTGGCAATTCGGGTGATCTGTTCGGGCCGCAAGTCCCCATCATCATAAGCGCCAATCCGTGATTTGGCTTTGCGAAGATTAAAAAACAGTTTCTTTTGTCCGGAGGTGGTGCCCATTTTGACCAAGGACCAAGAGCGCAGCACATATTCTTGGATGCTCGCTCGGATCCACCACATCGCATAGGTGGCCAAGCGGAAACCCTTCTCTGGGTCGAACTTCTTAACGGCCTGCATCAAGCCAACATTGGCCTCCGAGATGACCTCAGCCTGCGGCAACCCGTAGCCGCGATAGCCCATTGCGATTTTAGCTGCTAAACGCAAATGGCTTGTCACCAACTTATGCGCCGCGCCGCTGTCTTGCCGTTCCACCCAAGCCTTGGCCAACATATACTCCTCTTCCGGCTCCAGCATGGGAAATTTGCGGATGTCCTGCATATAGCGATTCAATCCCCCGTCTGGCGTTGGTGCAGGTAAATTTGCGTAATTGGCCATCGTACTCCCTCATGTTTGACCCTATGTATATGGGCTTAACATAGATATGCGTTCACCTGCACCCTGTTTCAAGAGGGCGGGGACTAATTATTTATGTTCGGCAATAAATGGACGGCGCGCCGACCGCTAGGCGCTTAAAAGAGCAATCAAACCCTCAATATCGGTCGGCAATGGGCTCGTAAACCGCAGCATGCGGCCAGTGATCGGATGTTTAAAGCCCAAAAGCCCCGCATGCAGCGCCTGCCTCGGGAAGGCTGCAACCTGTTCAGTATGGGCGCCAGCCAATTTGCGTTTGCGGCTATAGGTTTGATCTCCAAGCAAAGCATGACCCGCATAAGACATATGCACCCGGATTTGATGGGTGCGGCCGGTCTCCAATTTACATTCCACCACCGCAGCTGCGCCGCCAGCCAATTCCTGCATTACCCGCACCCGGGTGACTGCATGTTTACCATTTTGCAGCACCACCGCTTGGCGTTGACGGTCGGTCTTATGGCGGGCCAATTGGGTTGTAATCTTGAGCTGGTTGCCCGCCTCGAAAGACGTTCCTGCCAGCCCCATGAGCCGTGGATCTCCCGCAGAGGGCACACCAAAACACACCGCCGTATAAAGGCGCTCAATGCTGTGGTCCAAAAATTGATCCACCAAACCTTGATGGGCCGCATCAGATTTGGCCACGACCAAAAGCCCACTGGTGTCTTTATCAATGCGGTGCACAATCCCTGGACGTTTCATCCCACCCACACCGGAAAGATTTTCACCGCAATGGGCCAAAAGCGCGTTGACCAGCGTTCCTGACGGCGTGCCTGGTGCCGGATGCACAACCATCCCCGCTGGCTTGTTGACCACAATCAAGTCGTCATCCTCAAACAGAACCTCTAGCGGAATATCTTCCGGCAGCATATGGCTTTCCACGACATCGGGCACGCGAATGACGATATCATCGCCCTCCTGCACGCGCGCCTTTTGATCGGTCACCACCGCGCCATTCACCTCAACTGCACCCTCAGCTATCATGCGCGATAGGCGCGATCGGCTAATGGCGCGCTCTGGCACATTCCGCGCCAAGGCTTTATCAAGGCGCGGCGGAGGGTTTTCTCCAATGGTAAAAAGGACATCAGTCATGGCAGATCAATCTGAGGTTCCGGCAAATCCAACTGAACCGGCAAATTTGCGGTTTTTGAGGCGGCTGGTCACAACGCTCACAGCCACCATGATTGTGGGTCTCATAGCGATCTTTACAGTGCTTGTCATCCGCTTGCAGAGCCCTGTCGCAATTTTCCCGGAAATCACCGCTCTTCCGCAGGGCACCGAGGTACTATCTGTCACCCGCACGGCCAATGAATTGATCGTGGTCGACCAAAATCGCAAGATATACCTGCTCAGTCTCGATGGTAAAAACCTCCAGCATTTGCAGGCTTTGCCCTAGGATCGAGGAGCGCGCGCGCGAAAATATGACCCTGCCTATGGATAAGCCTGAACGGAGATGTTGCCGTGCACAGTTTGGAGACACATATGATAAAGCTCATGACCGCATTTTTGTTGATAATGATTTGGGCCAATACAAGTCTCGCGCAAGAGGCTCCAAGCTGCCCAGATCGCGGCACGGACCCGGCGGCCTTTTGCCTGCCTGGAACGGTTTGGCATCCACAGACCCAATCTTGCGTCGGTCTTGCGTGAGGCTGATCCAAAACAGGTCGTGGCACGTAAAACTCACATGAGACACAAACAAATAGGAATTCTTTCGGCAACCCTCGTGGTGATTGTGGCATCCATTGCGACCGTTGTGCCGCGCTTGGGCGGCGCCAGCGATCTGGGGACACATATTTTCCCATCAATTTTTGGCGGGCTTATCGATACCAAACAATGGCAAGGAAGACCCTACCTCGTGGTGAACACCGCGTCGCAATGCGCTTTCACCAAACAATATGCCGATTTGCAAAAACTTTATGACACCTACCGCAACGCAGGTTTCGGAATGGTTGCGGTCCCGTCAGATGACTTTAACCAGGAATTTGACAGCAATGCGGAAATCAAAAGTTTTTGTGCATTAAACTATGACATTGATATGCCAATGAGTGAGACGCTCGTTGTCACGGGTGCGCAGGCACATCCCTTCTTTAAGGCCGTGCGTGCTCAAAGCGGCTTCGTTCCAAAATGGAATTTTAACAAGGTGTTGGTTGGTGGTAACGGCCAGGTTTTGGCGACCTGGGGTGCCTCAACGCGGCCCCTATCGCAAAAATTAACCCGCTTGATAGAAGCGGAGTTATTCCAGCCGATACCACCAGTTCAATAACACAGCACCGTATCGGCCTCTAAGGCCAGAGCGATAAGCTTGTCCGGCATAGCAAAAGATGCGTTATAGCCCGCGAGAAGACTGTCATCATAACCGCGGGCTTTCGCAGACATTCCCGACACCATAATTTGAACGCCTGCCGCAGCAAGCGCCTGCAAATGCAAGTTTGCATCGCCGGTGCCCTGTCCCACGATTTCACCGTCTGCCCGGCAATTCAGAGCGTGCACAGCATCCGCAGCCAAAAACAGTTTGACACTATGCCCTTCCGCAACGCCCGTTTTAGCAACAAGCAACCCAAGGGTGAGCTTGTTCTCTAACTCGGGTCCACTGTGAATGTGTATGAGCATGTTAGCCATTAGACATTTTCCTTACGCCTGTATTTAAAAGACCGTTAACTCAGAGGCGTTGCGCCAGTTTCCATGCGGATGATTTGCCCATCTTTCAGCATGCACACCAACATAACGGCTTCCTTGGTGTCATCAGGATAAGACATAAAGTTGTGCGCGACCAAGATCTCATTGTTCTCATAAACGCACCGCGATGCGTCGCTTACGAATTTGGGGTTTTGCATCATCCCGGTCACCATGGACGCCCATTCACCTTTACTGAATCGGCTGCCGGATTTATGAAATATGATCTGAGCATCGTCATGTATCAAATCGATGTATCCTTCGACATTTCGATCATCCATAACCTGTTGTAGTTTATCATATAAAGCCATCTTCACTCTCCCCAAACACCAGCAAACTCATAGACAACGGTTCGGGTTCCCCCGACGCACCAAGCGTCATGATGAGGCGAGATCGCGTATGCATCTCCAGCGGAATAGGTCGCCTCAGATCCATCATCGCATACGCAATGGATGGAGCCTTCCACGATGATGCCGGTGTGTGTCGCCTGACAGCTTGGCGTTCCTACAATAGGTTGG
>Ga0233438_10001970_pt1 | contig 21409 bp, 20 predicted proteins | sample SI_123_September_FD_182720 | JGI IMG/M metagenome (GOLD analysis project Ga0233438, IMG submission 182720) | Seawater microbial communities from Saanich Inlet, British Columbia, Canada - SI_123_September2016_10_MG | ecosystem: Environmental > Aquatic > Marine > Inlet | place: Canada: British...
ATAGAAATAGCAGTACCAGGGAAATCTAAAAGTGATTTTAAAATTGAGATAAATAAAGAAATACTTACAATTGGTCTTAAAAGCGAGAATGAGATTGCTGAAAATGACCCTCTGTATCACAAAAAGGAATTTGATTATTCTTCATTTCAAAGGTCATTTACTTTACCTGATAGCGTCGCTGTTGATCAAATAGATGCACGTTACGCCGATGGTGTTTTGAAATTAGTTCTTCCCAAAAAGAAAGAAAGTTTACCACAACCAAAAAAATGGATTAAAGTAAAATAATTTCAAATATTTTTTTCAATAAAAAACGGCTCTTTCTTGAGCCGTTTTTTGTGTCGTAAATTATTCGAAGTCTACTCTTTCGATGGAGCAGATGCTTGTTTATATTGACTGAGTGTTACAATCTTCTGGTTGATGATGTAGTAACTCTCATGAATATAATATTTTTCAACAGATCCATCTTTTTTTGGTGAACTGATACTAAAACCTGCTTGCACATGTTCTCCTCCCCTTGATGGATCGATGTCCACAGAGTATGCAAAGTCAAAAGTCCAGCTTACATCTGAATCATCAGCTTCCATAGAAGCTTTAAACTCATTGAAACTTGAGGATACTTTCCCATTCCAATCAGTTACTTTTACTGTATCAACGAAATGACTTCTCATTGATTCATAGTCTTTTGCAGCCCACAGTTTGTCTACAGCGATAACGTGATCGATAGCCTCTTGAGTTCCTAAATGCCACTTTAAGTCTTGTATTTCTGGGTTTGGATGAAACCCAATCATACGCTCTTTAACTTCAGTTGTTGATGTTGTTGTGCAAGAACTCAATACGAGAGCAATTGCAAATAGTTTAATTAAATTTTTCATTAGATATAATTATAGTTTACTCGCAAGATATAATTTAAGTTGCTATTTACAATCAACACATGCAACATCTTTTAGTTTTTAAATTTAAAAGGTTTAGGCATATATTTTCTTCCAGAAATTTTTCTTTTCAATGGTAGTAGCTGTAATGAATCCCGAAAAAAGTGCACCTCCAATCCCAGCAGTAACAATATCCTGTCCTGTCAAATATAAACCTTTTATAGGTGTCCTTGGGCTTAAAAAACTTTGTTGATATCTTTCTGGACTGTGATCCAAACCATAAAGTTCTCCTTTTTCATAGTTTACAAAATGTTTTGTTGTTAGAGGAGTGGATAATTCATAACAGTCTATTTGATTCCTGAGGTGCGGAAATAATTCAAACAAATGTTCGAGTAATCGTTGAGCAAATTTTTCTTTAAAGGCTTCATAGCTCTCTCCTCTTTTCATCCATTTGCTACCTTCCCATTGATGAAAACTTTTGAATGGAAGTAATGTGATGATGTCTATCGTACTTTTGTTGGGGTATCTTTCTGGCCAACTTGGATCTTTAGAAGACGGAAAAGAAATATAAACAACGGGAAAAGGTTCATTGTGGTCTTTTAAAAATCGACTTACACAATCATCGTGATCGAGATCATCAGGATAAATCCATAAATTCTTTTTGGGTAACTTTAATTCCTCTGGAGTCCCATTTAAACCAATATATAAACAACCATGGGCTACCGATGGTTTTACTTTTGTAAGTTGTTCAGATAAGATTTTACTAAACTTATTTTCTTTTGAAATTAATTTTTTAAAGGTATTAATTACTCCAACACCACTAATGATTATAGGAGCATAAAAACATTTATCATCACTCATCTTCACTCCAATTGCTCTTTCTTTTTTAGTAATAATCTCTTTCACTTCAGCATTAATCAAGATGGTTCCTTTTGCCGATTCGATGACAGGGGCTATCGTTTTTACTATTTGTGATGACCCTCCAACAGGGAAACTTCCCCCACCAAAATAATGTTTTACTACCGATGCGTGCATTGCAAAACTGCTTTGTTTTGGTGGAAGTCCATAATCTCCATATTGACCACATAAAACTTTTATGAGTTCCTCATTTTCAGTTAAAGACCGCAAAACTTCATAAGTTGTTCTGTTGGAAAATTCTTGGTAGGGTTTTTTTAGCATACCTCCGACAATATTTCCGATGAATTTAGGGAGTGCTTTGTTGATGTAAAACTTCCCCATGGCTTTATTGGCCTTAAATACCAAATTAATATAATCTTCAATTGCTTTTTTTTCCCTGGGAAAGTATTGGGTTAATTGATCTTTGAAGGCATCAACTCCTTTTACAAAATTAAATTTTTTATCTCCTATAATAATTTGATCGTATACCTCTCCCATATCTGCCCACAACAATTTCCCGTTAGAGATGTAATCAAACATTTTTCTTAGGGCACTGTTCTCTTTTTGAACTTCACCGATATAATGAATTCCAACATCCCATTCATAGCCTTTTCTCTTGAAAACATGAGTGAAACCCCCAGCAGTATAATGTCGTTCAAGAAGTAAGATCTTTTTTCCTTCTTTAGCCAAAAATGCGGCACTAGTTAAACTTCCCATTCCAGTTCCAATGATTACTGCGTCGTATTGTTTTTCGAGTTGGTGAGGTTTTTTATAGGATTGGATCATTAGTAGTTATTTATGTTCTTTAAAGCTACAGATTTTAATGTATACTTTTTCTTTTAACCAATAAAAAACAACTGAAAATCTTCCATAAATAGGAAAGCTACTAAATATTAGATAGATTCATTAACTCTTTGTTTCCAGGTTTTTAAACCATAAAAAGATAGAGTGAAGTAAAGCAAGGTAAGCACAAAATATATGTAAAGCTCCTTGTTAAGATACAAACCTAAAGTAACCCCATTGATTATTATCCAATAATACCATCCACTCAATATTTTCTTTGCTTCCAAATAACTTGCAATAAAACTGAATATTGTTGTAAATGCGTCCAAATAGGGATTACTGGCTTCTGTATAAGTATTTAAAACGTAACCTAAACAAAGTGCACAAATAGTTCCAATCAAAAAATAAGTGAGGTGATTATTTTTGGAAACATCAATTACAGGAAGTTCAATTGATTTTTTTTTAGTAGTCCATAGTTGATAACCGTATATTCCTATGATGACATAATATAAATACAGAATAGACTCTGCATAGAGTCCGATTCTGTAGAATAAAAAAATACTTAATAGTGATCCTAAAATCCCAAAAAACCAACAATTAATATTTTCCTTAATCAATAAAATCAAAAAAATAAGACTCAATCCTACTGAAAATATTTCAAGCAATAAATTCATTCAATAAAAATAAAATTTCTATAATTATTCCAGAAGGATTGCTGCTGTTTTATTTCCGATTACAGAACCTATGGCAATTCCCATTCCACCCAAACGCACACCTACAGCAATTCTTGCGGAATGGCGTTTGATTAGTGGAAGTTTATTTGGTCCAAAAGCCATTATTCCAGACCATTCTTTTTCTATTTCAAAAGGAGAGTTGGGTAAAATGTATTTTTTCAAATCTTCGATTAGTACTTTTTTTATTTCAGCATTGACACCAAAAATTGAAGTATTTTCTTTTTTTAAATCCAACTGCCTTCCTCCGCCAATAAGAATACGGTTGTCGACATTTCGGAAATAATGATACCCTTTGTGGTAATGAAAAGATCCTTTAATTTTTAAATTTGAAATTGGTTTTGTTATCAAAACCATTCCTCTTCCAGGATTAATATCTTCTTTTGGAAACCAATTTTTACTGAATGCATTGTTACAAATCGCAAGCTTTTGAGTTTTAATTTCTGTTTGATTCCCACCATTTTGAACTTGAAGCACTATGCCATCACTTTGTTCTTTGAAGTTTTTAATATTTGAAGAGGTGAATAAAGCAATCCCTTTTTCACGAACTTTCTCATGCAAATACCACATCATTTTACCGGTGTCAATAGTACCTTCTAATTTGTTTTTTAATAATGTATTTACTTTATCATTGGCAAAGCCATTGCTTTTAATATGTTTATTTTCTTGTGAAAATATGTTCTGATTGAAAATAGGATAAAGTAATGTATTAATTTCGTTAATTCGAGTTTCAATTTTATCTGTAGCCTTCATGAACAACTCATACCCTCCATCTTCTTGATAAGAGATTTTTTCGTCTCCCAAGGTATTTCTTAAAAGATGCAAGCCATCAGATCTTAATTTCACTAAGAATTTTACTTCATCATCACTCAGGTGTATTCGATCATTTTCCAATTCAGTCAAGGAGCCAAGACAAGCAAAGCCTGCATTTTTTGTGCTGGCACCCGATGGAAATAGACCACGTTCAAAAATTGCAATACGTGCATTTGGTTTTTCTTGAATCAATTTCAAAGCTGTAAAACAGCCAACTATTCCTCCACCAATGACCGTAAAGTCATAATTTTTAAACCATTTATCTTCCCAATAGCTAGTTGATGACATGCTGTTTATTTTTAAGCCAATTGTTCTTTAAGGTTTTTGATTTCATCACGAAACCGGGCGGCCTCGATAAAATCTAAATCTTTGGCAGCTTTTTCCATGAGCTTTCGTGTATCTCTTATTTTTTGTTCGATCTGCGGCTTGGTTAAATAGCGTGATGCTTCCTCAGCAGCTTTTTTCAATTCTTTTTCCGAAGCATAAGTTGCGACAGAGTTTTTAGATAAGGCACTGTTTAATGATTTGTTCAAAGCGGCAGGAATTTTATTATGAAGTTTGTTATATGCCATTTGTTTTTCACGCCTGTTTAGGGTTTGATCCATGGTAAACTGCATGCTTCTAGTTACTTTATCTGCATAAAAAATAGCGAGTCCATTTACGTTTCTTGCAGCCCGACCTACCGTTTGAGTTAGGGATCTGTTCGAGCGCAAGAACCCTTCTTTGTCGGCATCCAAAATTGCAACCAAAGAAACCTCAGGTAAATCCAAACCTTCACGTAAGAGGTTTACTCCAATTAAAACATCGAATATCCCTTTTCGGAGATCTTGCATTATTTCTACTCTCTCTAGCGTGTCTACATCACTGTGGATGTATCGGCATCGAATTTGAATTCGACTCATGTATTTTGTCAATTCTTCAGCCATACGTTTGGTAAGGGTAGTGACTAGTGTACGTTCGTCTTTTTCATTGCGTTTTTGAATTTCTTCGATCAAGTCATCAATTTGATTTTTACTGGGACGCACCTCTATTATTGGGTCGAGTAAGCCAGTAGGTCTAATGATTTGTTCTACAAAAACCCCTTCGGTTTTCTCTAACTCATAATCGGCTGGAGTTGCACTAACAAACAAAACTTGATTTTGAAGCTGCTCAAACTCTTCAAATTTAAGAGGACGATTGTCCATTGCAGCTGGCAGTCTAAAACCATATTCCACTAAATTTTCTTTTCGGCTTCGATCTCCTCCATACATCGCATGTACTTGAGAAACAGTAACGTGACTTTCGTCAATAATCATCAAAAAATCTTCAGGAAAATAATCCAACAAACAGAAAGGACGAGATCCTGGATTTCTTCCATCTAAATATCGAGAGTAATTCTCAATTCCAGAACAATAGCCAAGTTCTCGAATCATTTCAAGGTCAAAATTGGTTCGTTCTTCCAAGCGTTTTGCTTCCAAGTGCTTTCCTACTTCTCTAAAAAAGTCCAGTTGTTTGACTAAGTCATCTTGAATACTGTGAATTGCGTTTTGTAAAACATCTGGTGAGGTCACAAACATATTGGCTGGATAAATATTCAATTGTTCGTATTGTTCGATTCGTTCATTTGTTATCGGATCGAAAGCTTCAATTTCTTCGATTTCATCCCCAAAAAAATGAACTCGAAAGGCGGTATCTGCGTAGCTGGGATAAATATCAATCACATCTCCTTTTACTCTAAAGTTACCGTGTTGAAATTCTGCCATGGTTCTAGAATACAAGCTTTGAACCAGTTGGTGTAAAAATTTTGTTCTAGAGAGGACTTGGTCTCTTTTAATAGAGATTACATTTTTTTGGAATTCAGCAGGGTTTCCAATTCCATATAAACAAGAAACCGATGCAACTACAATTACATCTCTTCTTCCAGAAAGTAGAGAGGAAGTGGTACTCAAACGAAGTTTTTCTATTTCTTCATTAATCGACAAGTCTTTTTCTATGTAAGTACCCGTAACGGGAATATATGCTTCAGGCTGATAATAGTCGTAATAAGAAACAAAGTATTCTACCGCATTATCTGGAAAAAATTGTTTGAATTCAGAATACAATTGAGCAGCTAAAGTTTTGTTATGTGCTAATACAAGAGTAGGTCGATTCAATTCTTGAACAACATTTGCAACCGTAAATGTTTTCCCAGAACCGGTTACCCCTTGGAGGGTCATGTATTTTTCCGACTGTGAAAATCCATCCACAATTTCTTTGATTGCAATGGGTTGGTCTCCTGTAGGTGAAAACTCGGATACTATTTTAAAAGCCATAGTTTGTTTTTCAAACTTTAAATTTAAGCATTTACAGCATAAGAAAACCAACCTTTACCACTTCATTTGCAGAATAAAATCAATGAAATAAAGTTAGTACCTTTGAATAAATCTTGATTTATGGAAGAAAAATTGATTTCTCAGAAAAAACCATTTTATCCAATAATAAAAGAATTAAACGACTATCTAAAACATTATAATCGTTGGGTATACACTCCTGTATATTATGAAGATTTATTGCGTTTTTCGGGTTCTGTAGTGGTTTATGATGAAAATGAGAACGACACTTTGTGGATTAGGGTTTATTATTCTGATAGTGAACGGGTTGAAATTGATTATAATCTCAAAAAAGTATATGCCCTTTTGCATTCTGACGGTAACGAAACCTCCATGCCATTTTTGAGTATTGATGCCATTGATTATTGCACTTTTGGAAATTCAAAACCTTTCAGAGTTAAGGTTAGAAATATTTTAAATGATAATTTTACTTATTTCTATATCAAGAAAACAGACGCATCAAGGGTATATGGTTTGGAATTTGAACATATGCTTTCTCCTCATAACCTGAATTTTTTAATCAATGACTCTACTTTGATTGAAGAGCATATTGCTGGTATTCCAGGGGATGTGTTTATTGAAAAATATTTGGATCAATGTTCCCCATCTGAACAAGCTCAAATAGCTAAAGAGTATGTAAAGTTCAATGAAAGATCCATGATTCGTTTGTTAGGTGATATGCGTGCTTACAACTACGTGGTTATTCCTACACACGATTTTGATCAAGTAATTTATAATATTCGAGCAATTGATTTTGATCAACAAAGTTTTGAAGGAAAGTTTATGGTTTATCGTCCCCAGTTTTTTAAAGAAAATTTTCCCATGATTTCCATAGTAAAAGAAAAGCTTTCGCCTGATTCAATCGTCCAATATAAAATCGAGGAACGCTCCATTCTTGCCAAACGTATTCTTAGTTCCGGAAACCGATTGGATTGTTTGTTGGATATTATGACCCTAGACACTCTAACAAAACCCGAAAACTTAAAGAATTTATCTTCTGAGATTTTTAAATTCACAAAAGACGTCGCTTTCAAAAAAAGTAAAAATATGGGGGAGGTAATGAAGGCGTCTTTTGCTTATGTAAGGCGAAATTATGAAAACCTAAACATGGCCAATTTAATCAACTCCTGATCTAGTAAAAATCAGCGTCACTGCACTCGTCTTCATTTAAATCACCTTCATTAATATCATTTGAGAACTCCGAATTGTTTTTTTCCGATAGAAAATCTTTTTGAGGAGCCTCTTCTGGTACATCCCCTTGAGCAAAAATCAAATTGGGGTAAAGCGTAGAGGGATCTTGTTCTCCAATTTCCATCAACTCAACAAAGAAAGTCCATAAATCAAGAAAATCATAGACATAAATTAGATGATGATTATCTGCATTAAAAATACTCTCAATAGCAGCTTGACCCATAGGTTCAATTCCTTCATCCATATCCAATAACGGTATTTCTTCACCCTGTTCCCAAGCTTCATTTGTTTTGTAGAAAGAAGCCATTTCTCTTCCTCCAAACCCAAAAGATTGAGCTATTGAATAGTGAAAATCCTCTAAGGTGGCTGATCCTTCAATTTCGATATCTCTTAAGATATCATCTTTAGCGTCGAGAATGATTCTGAATCTATATATCATGACTAAGGGTATTTTGTTTTTGATTGGAAAGTTGAAATAAAAAATATAGTTGTGCCCCAAACAAGAGGGAGGCTAAAAGTAAATGTAAGGGTTGTGAAGCTGCTGGGAATTCAAAATAATACATTAAAATACCAGTTAAAATTTCTACACCTAAAATTATTAAAACCCAGTTGTAAATTGGGAAAATTAGGTTCATTTTTCGAATACTTAAAAAAAGGTAGACATTGATCAGAACCACGATTAAAGAAAAACTTCGATGAATATAAAACTTTATTGGAGCAGGATTTAACCATTTTGCAGCCCCTTCCGTCCCGTGAAAATTAATCTGAATATCAATAAACTGCCTTACTTGTGTTCCTATACCGATTTGAATTAAAGTCAAAATAAATGCTGCAATCCCTATTTTTTTAATTGTTGTTGTGTCCGTTTTTTGTGATGAATCAGCAGCTGTCAGCGTATATAAATATATCAAAAAAGCAACAATCAATAAAGCCATAATCATGTGGAGACTGATTTTTGTTGGAAGCAAGTTCGAATCAACAACAGTCTTGCCCAGCCATGCCTGGAACCCCATCCCCATGTTTACAAGAATAGAAAAAATTACAATTCTTTTTTTCTGTTTCCAATAACTGAAAGATAATATACCTATAATCAAAGTTGCAATTCCAGCAAGTGCCCCTAACAATCTATTGATGAATTCAACCCAGGTATGAAAAGCATTGAAATATGCATAATCATGTTTGGTGTAAGGCTCCCAATTGGATTCCGAATATTCATTTGTGCTGGTAAAGTCTTTTTTGGCTACTTGTAAACTTTCATTAACAATGATTACTTCTCCAGATTTGTAGCTGTGTTCAGAAATCCAATCCAGTTGTTCTCTTTCAGTAGGCGGAATCAAGTATCCAAAACACTTTGGCCAGTCTGGGCATCCCATTCCACTTCCAGTTACTCTAACAATAGCTCCAGCAGTAATAACTAGGTAAACCAACACCAATGAAATCACAACCCCAGAACGAAACTTTTTTTTCATAAGCATTAATTTTCAACAAATTTCAATCCCAGTTTTTCCCCCTCTTTTTTCATTAACTCAAAGGCAGCACTAAATTCATTGGTGATTTCTCCTTCCAAGATAGCTTCTTTTATCGCTTCTTTTATTTGTCCAATGGATTTAGATGGTTGTAAATCAAATGATTTCATGATGAGTTCTCCAGAAACAGGAGGCTGAAAATTTCTAATTTGATCCCGTTCTTCTACTTCTTCAATTTTTTTACGTACAACTTTAAAGTTATTGTGATACTGTTTGAATCGTCTTGGGTTTTTGGTTGTAATGTCTGCTTCACAAAGTGTAATCAAATCGTCAATGTGATCTCCAGCATCAAAAATAAGTCTTCTTATTGCAGAATCTGTAACTAAATCTTCCGCAATAACAATAGGTCTTGAGCTCATAAGTACCATTTTTTGAACGAATTTCATTTTGTCGTTCAGTGGCATTTTTAAGCGTTTAAATAGTTTGTAAACCATTTTAGCCCCAACAAATTCATGACTGTGAAATGTCCAACCGTTTTTCTTATTAAACCGCTTGGTTGGTGCTTTCCCTATGTCGTGGAGCAATGCAGCCCAACGAAGCCATAAATTATCGGTGTTTAGACAAATATTATCTACTACTTCAAAAGTGTGAAAAAAGTTGTCTTTATGGGTCTGTCCTTCTACCTCTTCAATTCCTTTTAAATCAATTAATTCTGGAAGTAAAAGGGGGAGAAGTTTTACCTTGTCTAGTAAAAGAAGTCCTAGGGATGGAGTATTGCACATCATTATTTTATGAAGCTCATCGACACATCTTTCTTTGGTGATTATAGAGAGTCGTTCAGCGTGTTCTTGAATAGCGTCCAGTGATTTTTTTTCAATAATAAAATTTAATTGAGAAGCAAAACGAACAGCACGAAGCATTCTTAGAGGATCATCCGAATAGGTGATTCCTGGTTCTAAGGGCGTTCTAAGAATGCCGTTTTCTAAGTCAGCAATTCCATTGAAGGGATCCAGTAAGTTTCCATAGGTTTTCTTATTCAAACTAATTGCCATAGCATTGATGGTAAAATCTCTTCTTTTTTGATCGTCTTCTAAACTCCCTTCAGTTATTTTAGGGTTGCGAGTTTCTGGAGCATAAGATTCCTTTCTTGCTCCAACAAATTCCAAAGTAATGCCTTCCCATTTGAGCATTGCAGTTCCATAGGTTTTAAAAACTTGAACTTTTGAGGACTTTTTTTGCTTTTTTTGAAGTGCTTGAGCAAGTTCAATTCCCGATCCAATAACGACAAAGTCAATATCGGTATAATCTATTTGCCGATTGAGTAGATGATCCCGAACAAAACCACCAATAACATAGGTCTCCAGCTGAAGTTCATCCGCAGTTTCTTTAACAGTTTTGAAAAGCATTGTGTTTAAGATATCGTTAAAGTTTTTCTTCAACATAATCAGGCTCTTAGGGTTTTGAGATTCCCGTCAGCATCAAACAATACTATAGTCGATGGACGGGTTCTGGTTTCTTTTGTTTTCAAAGTTACAATATGGTCAACTCCCTCCAAAATGACTTGATCAATTTCTTTAAATTTCTTTGGACTTGGCGAGCCGCTCATGTTTGCAGAAGTTGAAACAATGGGTTTACCAAATCTTTCAAGGAGTTTTCTACAAAATTCATCTTGAACAATTCGAATACCAACACTTCCATTTTTAGCTTTTAAATTGGCTGCCACTTCATTTACATTGGGGTAAATTATAGTGGTTGGCTTACTGTCTAATGCAATTCTTTTGATGTTATCCCCAAGTTTTCCAGTAAGCAGTTCAAGCATTTTAAGATCCGAAACAAGGCAGATCAAAGCCTTACGGTCTTCTCTTTTTTTTAAGCCATATACTTTCTTGATTGCTTCAGAATTTGTAGCATCACAGCCGATACCCCATACGGTATCCGTAGGGTAGAGGAGTGTATTTCCTTTGGTGAGTACTTCGCAACCTTTGTTTACAAAAGTTTCCATTCGTTTCGAATAAACTATACGGCTACATTGTGCTCTCTTAAAGCATCGTTTAAAGAAGTTTTTTTATTGGTACTTTCTTTGCGTTTTCCAATAATTAAAGCACAAGGGACTTGATATTCACCAGCACTAAACTGCTTAGTATAAGTACCGGGAATCACAACAGATCGTGCTGGAACTCTTCCTCTATACTCTTCAGGTTCATGACTACTTACATCAATTATTTTTGTGGAGGCAGTAAGAACAACATTAGCTCCCAAAACAGCTTCACGTTCAACACGAACCCCCTCAACAACAATACAACGAGACCCAACAAAGGCATCGTCTTCAATAATGACGGGAGCAGCTTGAAGCGGTTCTAAAACTCCACCAATTCCTACTCCACCACTGAGGTGAACATTTTTTCCGATTTGTGCGCAACTCCCTACGGTTGCCCAAGTATCTACCATAGAGCCCGAATCAACATAAGCCCCAATATTCACATAACTGGGCATCATAATTACACCTGATGCTATATAGGCTCCTTGTCTTGCAACAGCATGAGGCACAACACGAATTCCTTTAGTAGCATAATCTTTTTTGAGGGGCATTTTATCGTGAAATTCCATCGGTCCGGCATGCAAGGTTTCCATTTTTTGGATTGGGAAGTAAAGCACAACAGCTTTTTTCACCCATTCGTTAACTTGCCAACCTTCTGAAGTTGGTTCGGCAACACGAAGATCTCCCTCATCCAATTGGGTAATGATCGAACGGATTGCGTTTTGTGTTTTTTTTTGTTCTAGTAGACTTCGGTCTTCCCAAGCCGCTTCTATGATTGCTCTCATGAAAATGATCTTAAATTTTGCACAAATTTACACCTTTTGCTCGACTTTATTTTGGTTTTTTTATACTAAGCCAACAAGGAGATGTATATTTGCACATGGCAGAAATTTTAGCAATTGATTTTGGAACCAAACGCACCGGATTAGCCGCTACTGATCCTTTACAAATCGTTGCATCAGGATTGGCAACAATTCCAACTCAAGAGGTAATTTCCTATTTAATAAACTATCTTGAAAGCCATGAGGTGGAAACTTGTGTTGTGGGTCAACCCAAAAGGCACGACGGTACTTTTTCGGAAGTAGAAACTGAAATCAAAAAGTTCATACAAAATTTAAAAACCAAAATACCTTCACTAGAAGTGAAACGTTTTGACGAGCGTTTTACATCAAAAATTGCTTTTCAAACCCTAATTGAATCAGGAGTAAAAAAGAAAACCAGACAAGAGAAAGGATTGATTGATAAAATCAGCGCAACCCTTATCTTACAGTCCTATTTAGAAGTACAAAACAAGAATTGTTCATGATATTACCCATAGTAGCTTACGGTAATCCCGTATTGAAAAAAGGAGCAAAAAACATAACACAAGATTATCCAGAACTTGATCAGTTCATCTACAATATGTGGGAAACAATGTATAAGGCTAGTGGAGTAGGATTAGCAGCTCCTCAAGTAGGAGTAGGGATTCGCCTTTTTGTTGTGGATGCGTCACCCTTTGCTGAGGACGAAGAATTGAGCCAAGAAGAAAAAGAACAACTGAGCGGATTTAAAAAAGTCTTCATCAACCCCGAACTTGAAGAATCTGGAGAGGAGTGGGCGTTCAATGAAGGCTGTTTAAGTATTCCAGAAGTCCGCGAAGATATTTATCGTCAAGAGAAAATCCACATCACTTATTTTGATGAAAACTTCAAAGAACACCAAGAAACCTTTACAGGATTGCCAGCCCGAGTAATTCAACATGAATACGACCATATTGAGGGCATATTGTTTACTGACAAACTATCCCCGCTCAAAAAAAGATTAATTAAAGGAAAATTAAATAATATTGCAAAAGGAAATATTCAAGTAGATTATAAAATGCGTTTCCCATTAGCTTCTAAAAAAAGATAAATACCCATATGGAATTAGATAAAATAATAGCAATATCAGGTCGCCCAGGCCTTTATGAAGTTGAAGTTCAAACCCGAACGGGGTTTATTGCACATTCATTGACCGATGGAAAGAGAATCACAGCTACACTTAGTGATCAAGTAAGTTTGTTATCCGAAATCAATATTTATGGTTTACAAGCAGAAGTTCCTTTAGCTAAGGTTTTCCAAAAAATGCTCACCCATGAAAATGGGACAAAATGTAAGGTAAAACCCAAAGCACAACCATCGGATTTAGAAGCCTATTTTTTTGAAGTTTTTCAAGATTACGACGAGGAACGCGTGTATCCAAGTGACATCAAAAAAATGATACAATGGTACAATATTTTGATCGATAAAAGGCTTCTTAAGCCTGAAGCTTCTGAGGTTCAAGAAGAGAAGAATTCCACAACAAAAGATCAATGAATTCAAGAGGCCAACAACTCAAGGCCATAGATCGTCTGCTAACCATTATGGACGAATTGCGCGAACAATGTCTCTGGGATAAGAAGCAAACTTTTGAATCCTTGCGACATTTGACAATCGAAGAGACTTATGAATTGAGTGATGCGATCTTGGACCGAAACTTAAAGGAAATAAAAAATGAATTGGGAGATCTATTGCTCCACATTGCATTTTATTCCAAACTAGGTAGTGAAGAAAAAATCTTTGACATTGCCGATGTTGCTAATAGTATTTCCGAAAAACTAATTCACAGACACCCCCATATCTATGGAGATTTAGTAGTTCAAGACGAAGACGAAGTCAAAAAAAACTGGGAAGCCCTAAAGCTCAAGGAAGGAAAAAAATCGGTTTTAGAAGGTGTACCTAAAGGACTTCCATCCCTAGTAAAAGCACAACGCATTCAAGACAAAGCAGCAGGTGTAGGTTTTGACTGGGAGCAGCCAGAACAAGTTTGGGAAAAGGTTCAAGAGGAACTTGTTGAGTTCAATACAGAGGTAGAAAATGGTTCTGGAAATGACCGAGAAGTCGAGTTTGGAGACTTGTTGTTTTCTATGATCAATTATGCACGTTTTCTTAAAATCAACCCCGATACAGCCCTGGAACGTACCAACCAAAAATTTACTAAACGTTTTCAATATCTCGAGAGGAAAGCCAAAGAACAAGGAAAAACCTTAGAGCATATGACCCTAACTGAAATGGATCTTTATTGGGAAGAAGCAAAGAAGGAAAATTAGGATTTTATTAAAATAATATGTTTTTTTACCGAGTCCTTAAATCTCGTAATAAAAAACAGACCTTCCCATAAGAGTTTCCAGAAAATAATTACGAAGTTCATCAATTTCGAAACAGCAAACAGAGTCAAAAAATTTACATACTTCTCCTGCTATTGTTTTTAGGAACCACACCAAGTTTACCTTTTATTAAGGTCAATATTTACGTTTCTGCTCGGGGTATTATTAAACCCAAAGAGGAACTTATTCCTTTACGAATTAACCAACTGGGGCAAGTAACTTATTCCCTTCTTAGTCCAAATCAACAGGTTAACAAAGGAGACAATCTTTTGCAGTTGGCTCATCCTGTTTTGGATAAAAAAAAGGCATTAAACCAATAACAATTAGAAGAACATCAGTCCTTTATTAATGATCTCAAATAATTGGTAAAAAATCAAAAAAACCCAATTTAGTAATCTATAGCTACAAAAAACAAAACAGCAACTTCGTGATGAGAAAAAATCAATATTTTAATCGCCCATCGGTTGATTACTTTGGTGCAAGCCGATGAAATAGTGGTTTTGGAAAAAGGTAAGTTAGTAGAAATTGGAAGCCAATTGAATTTACTCCAGCAAAAAGGATGTTATCATGCTTTTTGGCAGCAGCAAATCCCCCAAAATTCCAGAGATTAATCTTGACTCTCTTCTTTCTGTGATTCTTCTTTGAGAGCATCAGACACAGCGGCTTCGTTTTGTTTTTTTAATGCTCGAGATAGACTTTTGATTTGGTTGAGTTTAGATTTCCAATGTTCAATTTTTTGATTTAGTTTCTCAATTTTAGAATTGACTTCTTGTACCATTGGATTTTCACTTGATGTAGAGCTGAAAAAAGCCAGATTGTTTTGGAGTTGAATCAATTCTGTATTGGATTCTTCAATTTTCTTATTGAGTGATATGTGCTCTTTATTTAATCCCTCTCGATTGTCTTTAAGTAAAATGAGGTTTGTATTAAAACGAGCTGCTTGTTTCTCTTCTGCTGTTAATTTGGTTTGATCCCAAAGTCCACTCAAGAAATTCTTGTACTCATTGTCTAATTTTTCATTAACTCCTTCCGAGGGATTACCCAATTCTTTCCACTGTACAAATGCATGACTTATATAATCAATCAAAGCCTCTTCATCTTTTGGGATAGTTTGTGTTTTAAAAGCTTCCAAATAGCCGCGTTTTGCTTTTATTATTGCTTGGTCTTCGGGAGTAAAAGCTTCTTCTTTATTTTTTATCCGATCAAAATAGAGGTCGGTAGATTTTTTAAAGTCCTCCCAAAGTTGGTTAGAAAGTTTTCGGGATATTCTTCCAGTTTTTTTCCACTCTACTTGAATGGTTTTCATTCTATCGATATAAGAACGCCAATCTGAACTTTCAAGGATTGATTTCACTTCTTCAATTAAAGCTTTCTTTTGTTCAATATAAACTTTTTCTTCCTTCTTTTTATCTTTATAAAACTGGTTTTTTTGATGATTAAAGTTTTTTAAAACCAATCGAAATTCATTCCAAATTTCTTTGTTTTGAGCCCGAGGAATTCTTCCGATACTGTGGAATTCTTCTTTAAGCATGTTTACTTTTTTCAAGGCATTTTGCCAAGCATTATGGTTATTGTAGTTTTTATTATAAAGTTCTTGAATACGAGCTAAAATTGCTCTTTTTTTCTCCAGATTTTCCAGAAGAATGGTATCAATATTCTTGTTGTACTCGTTTTTACGATGATGGATTTTTGAAGTTGCTTCCTGAAAACGCTTCCAAAGTTCTTCCCGGTATTCGCGGGCAACAGGACCTAAATCATTTTTCCAATTGCGATGCAACACATTCAATTCACGGATTGCTATAATAACGTTTGGATGATCAACCAAAGATTCTGCGTGCTCAATTAATTTTAATTTTTCTTGGTAGTTGTGTTTGAAATCTTTGTCCCGAAGGGCTCGATCTAAATGTAGGAAATCATAAAAACGCTCTACATGATGCTTGTATGTTTCCCATATATTATTACTTTCTGCCCTTGGAACAGGTCCTGTATTATGCCAGCTTTCCTGAAGGCTTCTAAATTCTTTGTAATTATTTGAGTTGTTTTCGTTTATTCCAATTAATGCTTTGATGCGTTCAATGATTTCAAGACGTTTTTCAAGATTTTCTTTTTGAGTTTTTTCTTGATTTTTGAAATAAATGCTTTTGTTTTTTTTATAATCTCGATGAAGAGAGTTGAATTCTTTTTTATAGTTTGGACTAAATTCAAAATCTAAATCATTTCCTTCTAGGTCTACGTATTCTTTTTTTTTCTCGCTTAAAATTTTGCCAAAACGAGATTCAAATTGAGCAACAACTTCTTGAATTTCTTTTCCTTTTTTTATCCATTGTTCCGAACTGATTAATTTTTTTAAAACCTCTGGATATGCTTCAAGTTCGAGGGCGTCAAAATCGATTTTTGTTTTGACAGTTTTATTGCCAGCTTGAGGTTCATGAACTTGTTTTTCTTCACTTTTTCCCGTGTTGATTTCAGAAGTCTTATTGAGCCCCTCTTCTAAATTAGATTCATTAGGTTCAGTAGGTTTTTCCATCATCAGTTTTATTTATCTGTCAAGTTAGAATATGCAAATATTTTGATTTAAGGTAGAATTTACAAAAATATTATTAAACTTAAACTTTTGTCCATATTTCCCAAGATTTTTCAGCCTGTTGTTTAAGCATATCTAAACCATTTAGTGTTGTACAACCGATTTTGATTCCTTTTTTTAAAAAAAGTGTTTTTTCTGGATTGTAGATTAAATCAAATAAAAAATGATCCTCGGTTAGTAAATCATACGGGATGTTAGGTGCTTTGTTTAAATCGGGATGCGTTCCGATAGGGGTACAGTTAATTATCAACAAATACGAGGCCATGATATGATGATCTATTTGATTATATCTGATCTGGTCCTTTGAAGGGGTTCTGGAAACAAACAGGGGTTGTATATTCATTTTTTCGAGTACGTATTCAATCGCCTTTGATGCACCTCCTGTACCCAAAATAAGGGCCTTTTTACTTTGATTATTCCATTTTTTAAGTAATGCAGTCTCAAATCCAAAGGCATCTGTATTGTGTCCTTGGGTAGTTCCGTCTTCTAAAAATCGAACGGTGTTTACTGCGCCAATTTTTTTTGCCTCTTCAGAAAGGCTATCCAAATAGTTGATGATTGATTCTTTGTAAGGAATTGTCACGTTCAATCCTTTTATATTTTTTTCTTTTAAAACTGCTTTGATTTCTTCAATAGAATTCAAATCAAAATTTTTATATGAACAATTTTTGATACCTTCTCTGTTGAATTTTTCCCTAAAATAGGAGCGAGAAAAAGAATATTCTATATTTTTTCCAACAAGCCCAAAACGGTTATTTTTTTTAATCTCTTTTCCCATAAATTTCTAGTAATGTAACAATTCCAAAGCCCAAAAATATAAAAAGGATAATATAGATGTTTTCTATTTGATCGAACTTCGGCCAAAATAGTTCATGACGATTAAGATTCAAGTCACTATTGATGCTTTTATCGTAACTTTTCCAGGGCCAAGATGCATTTAATGAGCCCAATATAAAACCCACTAGAGTTGCAATAATTTTCTCTTTATGGTTCAATAAAAACCATCTCAATATTTTTGATAAAACAAGAAGGCCAGTGACCGAACCCAAAGCAAATACAAGCATTACTACCAAAAGCTCCATGCGTTTAGTATCGTGAGTGAAACTTAAGTTAAAGGAAGCTAAATCTACTAATGTGAAGTAAAGTGCATTAACAGAATCAACCAAAAGTAAAGTGTAATTTCCTAATACCAAAATCAAAAATGAACCCGATAATCCAGGTAAAATCATCCCAGAAATACTGATTATTCCACAAAAGAAAACAAAAATCAGATTGTCATTTTCTTGACCAGGAGTCAAAAAAGAAACTAGTAATCCACCAATTGTTCCCAAAAAGGTTAAGATATATTCTTTGTAAGTGTAGGGTTTTAATTGGATCCAAATAAAGAAAACCGAAGCAAGAATAAAGCCAAAAAACATTCCCCAAACATATTTTGGGTAGTGTTGAATCAATTGATCTAAGATGAGTGAAACACTGAAGAAACTTATAATTACTCCACAAAAAAGTAGGCTCAAAAACAATCCATTTACATGTTGAAAAAAGGCTTTAAATTGACGTTTTGCTAAAAGGGAAAATGCCGTTTTATTAAATTTTGAAAAAGAAAAAATAAGTTCTTCATAAAAACCGGCAGCAAGAGCAACTATTCCTCCAGATACTCCTGGGATTTTATTAGCGACTCCCATCCCAATTCCTTTGCAAATCAATACTATTTTTTGAGAGAGATTTCTTTTTTTAGACAGCATTATCTTTGATGTTCGAATTTCGTTCGAGGAAATATAAAAAAAGAAATCCGAAAATCATCAATACTAATGCAGCAAGAAGTTGTGGTTCTCCCTGAAAATTCCAAGGGGCAATGGTTTCTGTTTTGAGAGTTACGGTCTTATTTTCAGAAATAACTTCGAAAGCTATAGCCTTTTGCCAAGGCCAAATCTTAGGTAGGGCACCCATCATGAATCCTATCAAAACCATCATGGTAGTTTCTTTTTGATTGTGAAATAACCATTTTAGGAGTTTTGAAAATAATTTTAAACCAACTACAATTCCGAGACCAATTACAAGGAGACGAGAATATACAAGAGAAAAACTTTCCCATTCAAAATTTAATAAAACAGTAATACTGTTTTTTGAGGTATGTATCACAACTTCATAAGCTCCCATGAGGATGTAGATGAACGAACCTGAAATACCGGGAAGTATCATTGCTATAATCGCGATCATCGAGCAAAAAAAGAGGTAACCTAAACTAATTTCTCCACCATTTGTTGTGATTTGAGTAATACTGAAGGCCGTTATTAATCCTATAATTAGAAAAAGTGTTGATTTTACATCTTTGGGTTTGTTATCCTTTAAAAGTATGAGAATACTGCAGCTAATTAATCCAAAGAAAAATGACCACAATTGGATTGGATATTCTTGAAGAAAGAAGTGAATAATCCCAGAAAATAGTATTATACTTATTCCAATTCCGAGAGTTAAAATAAAAAGAAAGTTCCCATTAATGCTTTTCCAAAAAGAAGTAAAACCTTCTTTTTTGAGGATTAAAAGTGATTGAAACCCCAATTGATCCAATGTTACAATCAATTCTTCATAAACACCAGTAATCAATGCTATTGTTCCTCCCGAAACCCCAGGTATAACATCTGCAATTCCCATAGCCAGCCCTTTGAAAAAGAGGCTTAATTTTGTGTTTGAGATTCTTTTCAAAAAATAAAGATTAGTATTTAGATCTTAATAATTGTTGAATATTATTTTAAAATCTGGGAAAAACTCTAAAAAAGATTCTGAGGGTTTTTTCTTCTTTTTATTGAGGTCTTGAATAAAAAAATCAGCTTCATTCAAACGACTCAATTTTTGATAACTGGCAGCAATTCTAAAATCTAATTCTTCTGCATTAGGATAAAATTCTTTAGCTTGATGTCCAATGGTAATCAATTTTTCCCATTCATTTAAAAAAATTAATGTATTCATCCACTCAATCCAAATTTCAAGTTCATAATTACCTAGTTCAATGGTGTTTTGATAAGCAATTTCTGCTTCAATATATTTTCCTAAAGTTTGAAGTAAAAGAGCATTTCTTTTGTTGTATCCCACACTGTTTTCGTTTATTAACAGTGCTTTCTTAGTGTAATACAATGCTTTTTTGACATCTTCCTTTTGAATATAAAAATCGATTAAGGCAATCCAACTTTTTTCACTTGAGGGATCTTCTTGCACCGATTTTTTATAGTATTGAATTGCCAACATATCATTTCCCAAGCTTTGATGACATTTTCCAATTCTCAAGTAGGCATAAGCACTAGGGTCATCTATTTGAATTGAGATTTGATAATTTTCGATGGCTTCATTTGTTCGTCCCATTTTTTCTAGTACTTTCCCTTTTTCGATATAGGCTCCTGTAAAACGATCTTCAGATATTAATGCAAAATCAAAGGCACTTAACGCATCTGCATCACGATCTAAATTGAGATACTGTTTCCCAATTTCATGCCAAGCAATTTCATTGTAGGGGTTTTTTTCTAAAATTGAATTGAGAACATCAATTGCTCGATTGTATTCTCTGAGGAATTCGAAACAAAATAAAAGGTTGTAAAGTACTTGATAATCTTCAGGATCTTGCTCTATGTAGAGTTTAAAGTATTCTGTTGCTTTACTATAATCTTCAAGAATCATATACTCCATTCCTAGAAGACACCAAATCTCTAGTAATTCCTCTGAATGTTCCAGAGATTCAAGCAACAAGTCAATTGCAGCTTGATGATTTTTATTTTTTGAAAAAATTGTAGCTCTCTGCACAAATACTTCTTGATTACGAGGATCGATTTCTTCAATTGAATCAAGAAGAAACTGAGCATCTTCAAAGGCTCCATCAAAAATCAATAGCTCAGATTTTAAGAGCAATAAATCACTGTGAATGGGATGTTGCTTGATTGCCAACTGTATTGCTTTTTTTGCTAAATTAATTTCTCCCGAATCGATGTAATATTGCGCAATACATTCAAAATCCTCAGCATCAAAGTAGTAAATTTCATTGGTTTTGAGCATATGCTCAAACCTCGGTATAGGTGAATCTGAATTATTCGAAAAAGGGTTTTGCATAAAAAATAATTGCTTCTAATAAAGTTAATTAGAAGTCTGCTTTTTTTTTGGGTTGTTCTAGATTGTTTTTAACAAAGTAATTAACAGAAATTATCTTGAATTTCATCAAATATCTCATTTAATAATTTGCAACCTTTTTCAATTTCTTCTTTTGTAATGTTTAAGGGTGGTGAAATTCGGATGGCTTTTTTTTCCCATAATAACCAAAATAGGAGTAAGCCTTTGTTCATAGACTTTAAAACTACTTTATTGGCTATTTCTTCTGTTTCAAAAAGTGGGGCTAACATCAATCCTTTTCCATTTATTTGTTTTACCAAAGGGTGTTTCAACAGTTTTCTAAACAGCATCTCTTTTTCAGGAACAGCTTGAATTATTTTCTCTTGTTTCAGTACACGGAGAGTTTCGAGTGCAGCAGCTGCAATGACAGGATT
>Ga0233438_10001971_pt1 | contig 21401 bp, 14 predicted proteins | sample SI_123_September_FD_182720 | JGI IMG/M metagenome (GOLD analysis project Ga0233438, IMG submission 182720) | Seawater microbial communities from Saanich Inlet, British Columbia, Canada - SI_123_September2016_10_MG | ecosystem: Environmental > Aquatic > Marine > Inlet | place: Canada: British...
CTGCTTTCGATCTGGGATACCATCCCCATCTAAATCATCACTTTTTCCTAAGGTTTCCAATTTTGTTGGAATTCCATCATCATCTGGACTCTCTGCAATTACAATTTTTACTGTGTAAGGTCCTTGTTGAAGACCAAAACTATCCTCAATATAATACTCAAATTCAACTTCACCATAAAAATGTTCTTCAGGTTCAAAAGTGTAGCTACCATCTGAATTAAATACAAGCTCTCCTTGTGAAACTGAAGTTGCTGGAGCAAGTTCATAAACAATCGTGTCACCGCGATCAGGATCAGAACCTTCAACTTCAGCTACAACCTTTACTCCTTCTTCTATTGTTTGTAAAACATCATTACCTGATACATCTTGTTGAATTGAACCATCATCATTAAATACAACAGTCTGTGTTTCTATCTCATCGTTTGCAACTGGAGCATCATTCTTTCCTTCAATAGTAATTTCTGTTGCTACAGGAATAGTAAAAATACCGTCAGAAATCTTATATGAAATAAGAATCTTACCACTTTCTAAGCCCGTTAAAAAATTAGAATTGGATAAATTTAATTGAAGGCTATTGCCCGTAAGTGAAGCTGAATTAACAATCTCTTCAAATAAAGTAATTAATTCAGCATCGGTTAAAGGCATATAATTATTGCCTTCTTCATCACCTATTAAATACTCTACTACGAAATCAATAACAGTTAGTTCATCACCATCAGGATCTGTAATTCCTTCAGTTAAATTGATCTCAATATCTGGATCATCTTGACTAAATGAACGACTTACTGGATTGCCTGATGGCGGGAGATTATCTATAACTGTTACTGCTAACTTATCAGACTCGTTCAGGGCAATATCAGTTGAGGATATGTATATTACTGATCCATCAATTTGAGGAATATCTAAATTTATATCATAAATCCCATCGTTGTCTGTGGTTCCAGTTCCTATTACTAAAATACCATCTGTTCCGTAAATGGTTATGGTACTATTTGGTTCTGCGTTACCAATTACATTATTTGTTGAAACTCTTGAACTTTCAGGTGTAACTGGTGCCGTAGTATCTATAACTACACTACCCACCCCCTGTGTAGAAGTATTGCCAGCAGTATCAGTAGCGGTGACACTTACAGGATAATCTCCTTCATTTAATGAACCTACTTCTACGCTCCAATTTCCATCTGTATCTGCAGTGGTCGAGTAAGAAGAACTATTTACAGTAACGCTTATTACTGCATTAGCCTCAGCTGTTCCCGTTATCGTTGGGGTAGTATCATTTGTAGTATCGTTATTCACTGAAGGCGCAACTGGTGCCGTAGTATCTATAACTACACTACCCACCCCCTGTGTAGAAGTATTGCCAGCAGTATCAGTAGCAGTGACACTTACAGGATAATCTCCTTCATTTAATGAACCTACTTCTACGCTCCAATTTCCATCTGTATCTGCAGTGGTCGAGTAAGAAGAACTATTTACAGTAACGCTTATTACTACATTAGCCTCAGCTGTTCCCGTTATCGTTGGGGTAGTATCATTTGTAATGGTGTTTGCATCAAAAACTGGTGCTAATGGTGGTGTTTCATCTATGTCATTAATACTTATTGTTATTGGGTGAATTTTTGAAGTACCAGTAGCATCCGTAAATACTATAAAAATACTATAAGAAATAGTTCCTGACTCATAGTCTGGGGCAGTAACGAATGAAAGATTACCGTCTGTATCTATATTAAAAAAGCTAAAATCTGGTCCAAACAACGCAAATGTTACATCTGTATTAGAATCAAAGTCATATACACTTGTTGTGTTCTCATTAACTGCTATTATTGTTGGTGCCGCTTCAGTAGTTGAACCGGTTTTTGTAAGTATAGCGATCTCGTCGTTTGTTGTAGTTAAATTAATCACTATATTTTCTATCTCATCATAAGTATCATCAGAATTGGAATCATCTATAGCAATTGTTATGGTACTTTGAATATCACCGTCAAAATCTGAATCATCTAAACCAGTCACAGTTATAGTTTGTGGTGTACTCCAATTGGTGGGATTAAAAGTTAGTGTTTGAGAAGAAACTGAACCTTCTGTCTCATCAGAAACTGATAGATTAAAAACAACATCAGAGGTAATTTCTGTGTCTAAAACAACAGTAAAGGTTTCGGTAGTTCCAGATTCTGAAACTTCAATATTATTTTTAGATACTGTAACTCCAGGTGTAACTTCTGGACAATCTTCATTTACTGGCCTAGTCACACCATTTAATCTACCCTCTCGATCTTCGATACTAAATATAACATCTTTAGTAGCTAAAAGTTCATTTGTGTTTTGATCATAAATATTTATAGTTACGGGGTAATTACCTTGTGTTAAATAGGAAAGATCAAATCTCTGACATTCGGTAAGGTTTAACCGTGAGTAGAAATCTGTTTGGTAATATGATCCTTGCGCTGTTATAATTGTGCCATTCAATATATTTCCAGAAGCTAAAATTCCATTAAAATTAACCTGAACCACGTCACCTATTTCAAAGTTTGTTTCATTTTCTGCATTTGAAAGAAGCACATCAAGAGGTCCGTCTTTATCGATAATTTCACTTAATAGTTCTCCACATCCTTGGGCGCCACAAATTCTATGACTTTGGTTCAAACTAGAACCCCAATCTGGAGCCCAATTGATAAAGAGTGGTAAGGGCGGGCACGGATTGACTTGTGCTGGAATAGAACCATTACAAAGTAAATCACTTGAATTCCCAAAAGCATATCGTTGTAAAACAGTATACAATTCTATTTCGGTTCTAATCTCGCAATAGTTATTTGCACCATCACCATCAGAATCTCCACAACCGTCAATTCTATCTGTGGCATCTCCAGTAATTTTAATTTCAATATTGTCTGGAATACCATCACCATCAGTATCAACATCTCCCCAAACCCAAGGTTCAGGAGCAATGCCGACATTTAGAACATTTGAAAGACCCGCAAACAAGGCATCAGAATCTGGAGTTGTTGAAACATTAATAGTTGATGAAGCTCCATTGTACTGTGTCCAATAAAATGAATACCCATATTGAGGATGATTAGATAAAGGAGATAAATGGATGGTTTGTGGAACGTTCCAATTATTGGCCGTAAATGTCAAAGAGTTTATATCGCCTAGTAGTGCATCTCCAGACCCATTTGGGTTATATGGTGATATGAAATTTTCTGCAGAAAATTCAACAACAACATCCGAGCTGGGCTGCGCAGGTAATACAATAGTAAAAGATGGTCCTGGAGTTACAGGACTACTACCATCATAATAAATATCATTAATGGTGTTTGTTGTTGCTTCTTTCAGTGCACCAAAAATTAGTTTAGTGTCGTCGTCAAGAACTTTAATCTCTATATTGGCCTCTAAAGCTTCTGCATAATTTCCTGTTGTTTGAGAATCTACAGAAATAATCATTTGATTAATTGTATTTCCATCTAAAACACTATCATCTACCGCAGTGATTGTAAAATATTGGTTGGTATTCCAATTCGAATCGTTAAAAGATAAAGGCCCTCCAGCAATATTAAATTCAGCAGAAGAAGTAGATGCATTAACTATAACTGGCGTTGTGGGTTGTTGAGAAAGGGATACACCTACTTGAGCCGTATTACTATCAGTTTGAGAAGTTGTTTCAGCGATAGTAAAAGATAGATTATCAACTAAAATCCTAGTAGTTCCAATATCTAAAGTTTGAAAAGACGCTGTTGTTGTTTGTTCTGCATAACGAGCATTAGGTTGCTGATTAGCATATTGGGGGTTTCCTATAAAGTTAAAACTTAGTGTACTTGTTTGATCACCATCAATTTCAGTATCATTGGGCGCGTTCACTAGAATGTTGTGTGACAAGACTGTAAGAGGTTGTCCATTGGGGTAAGTTGTACCGAATTCTACAACTGAAGGTTCAACAATTACAGCCTCTGTATCATCGTCTGAGACAATCTCGAGATAGATTGCAGAACTATTTTGAGGAAGCGCACTTATTTCTACTTTATAGGAGCCAGAACCACCTTCATAGGCTACTTCTGAAATAGGTGTAACCGTAAACACAGCCTCTTCACTATCTGTAATATTGATTAGCGCTTTTTTAGCAGTAACCCATAATCTGGTATTATTTTGATCATAATTGAATAGCTCTATATTCTGTATTAGATTTTGATTTAAAATTTGATCATCGCTTAATGTAATTACTAAAGGGAATTGTTGTGGACTGTCATAATAGTCACCAGGTGGAATTGTAAAATTCCAGCTGTAATTAATATATTCAAATACATTTTGGCCACCATCTGCAATGCTTATGCGAGAATCATACGGATTGCTAAATCTTAAAATATTTTCTTGAGTCACATTTTGACCTGAAACCTCGACATTTACAGTCACCTGAAAAGTGCCTTGGGTTTCATTAAAGTCAATCGTATAGTTTTCTGCCCATGCTACGGCTAATGAACATCCATTGGAATCAACCACTGCGCCAGAAGGAGAATTCATACATTGATCAGCAGAATCACTCACGCCATCGCCATCCGTATCAGAATTATAAGGCGAGCTCCCTAGATTAATTTCCTCCGCGTTGGTTAGTCCATCATTGTCACAATCTGCTGTGTTCCATTCTTCAGATGTAGATCCCTGAATAAGAGGATAGTTTGAATTACGCTCAGACTGTGGAACTTGACAAAAATCTAGAAGATAGGTTAAATTGGTATTAACATTTAACCATTGTGACCCATTATAAATTTCTGAGGCATTATTTGGAGAATAACTTTCTTTGTTGAAGTATTCTTGGCCATTGGTGTACCCATCACCATCACAATCCAAAGACATAAAGTAATCTATTTGCTCAATACTACTAAAGTTATTCGGCCATCGCCCATTTACGTTAGAAGGAAATGAACAAATATCCTTTGGATTTGTTCCCTGATCTTCCTCTATTGTATCAGAAGTACCATCACCATCATCATCGGTATCGGCATTATCACCAATACCGTCGTTATCAAAATCTAACCACTCTGAAGGATCTGTGGGGAAAAAATCAATAGAATCATTATACCCATCACCATCTGCATCATTCTCAACTAATAACAGGCAAAATACGCGTGAACCCGAGTAGGAGTAGCTTCCATCAGAAAGTTCCCAATCTATTTTTATTTTTTCTTGCGAACCATCTAAATTGGTGGATGCATATGTTATAGAATTAATAATATTATCTATATCTGATGTGGTTGCTTCACTATTAACATCTATATTAATTTTTGAAGTGGAAATGACCCATTGACCGAGAATAGTATTATCGCTGACTCGCACTATGTTAAGATTTTCGTCTAGCTTAACTGTATTTTCATCTAAAGAATAGTGATCTGATGAACGGATTACAGAATTTGAGGCATCATCTATATATGGTAGAAAAGAAAGCTCAAAACTAGAATAATCATTAGCGTCTGTAAAACCAGAAATATTTGCTAAACCTGCATGAGAATTTGCTAAGGAATAAATAGTGTACAGTGAAGTAGTATAATCTGGTGGATAATATGGATAAGATTCTGATATTGTAAATGTACTGGTTATAGCGGGACTAACAAATTTAGGATCTGTACCCGGTTTTAATAACTTAGATATTTTATTTATAGTTATTGATCGTTCACCTCCTGGTAAAGAACATGGATCACCTTCAATTTTGTAATTTATACTTTCAATAAGTAATTTAGTAGCCTCATTAGTATTACCACTTATTATACCGGATACATCTTTTGTAAGATCTAAAGTAATAATACTTGATTTACCGTCGGTAGCATAATCAATATCATATGAGTAACCACTTGGTGAAACACCTGTTTGGTCTGAAATAATGCTCACCTCTTCCCCATCAAAGATTAATTTTTCGTTCAATCCGGGCACTATTCCCTCAATATTTAAAATAAGTTCAGAAAAACCTCCGTCGTTTAAGTCATTTTGAACATAGTCTGAATCAACAAAATCTATGTCTGAAACATTAAATAAAGAGTTACTTAGAGGAAATTCAGAAATAGTATTGACTGATGTGAAATTAGGAGTTGCTTGAAATATAATATTATCTACATCATAACTGTAATTAAAACCAAATCTATTATAATTACCATTTAACTCTATATAGTTTGCAGCATTATACGCACCAGTATTTACTTCTTTTAAGACAAGTAGAATATTTGAAGCTGGCGAATCTCCTGGTGTAAATTTATTAATATCTTTAAATTGAACTGTTATTATATTCCAAGGATTATTAGCGTATGTATAGTTAGAAGTTCCAAATCTCTCTGAAAAAAGTATAGGGTGAGTAATGGTATAATATTCTGTTTCAATTGTAACAATTCCAGATTCAGAATCTATCGTTTTAGTAGGATCTTGATAACCATTTTCAAAATAAAGCTCTAAGTTGTAGTCAGAGTTATAATCAAAATCATATATTTTGAACCTTACTTCTTCGGCTCCCACAGGCTCTTCCTTATTTGGGGTGTCATGCTGCCAAACTGGAAACTTAAGAAGTTTGTATCTATCTGCTTGAACATCCAAAGTAGATGTTGATTGATCATTATCAATAGTTGTTAAAAAATCTCTTACAGCTTCTGGAACATTATAACTATCTACAAATTGTTGATAATTGTAATTTACTGTATAACCGCTATCGTCCCGTATTGATGCAAAATCATTTTTGGTTATTAACTTTGCAGTTACTTTCACCACGTCATAAATTTCATCTCCGTTTGAATTATATCTAAATAACCTGAATTCAAAATCTCTATCGATTGATGTATCTAATTCTCTTAAATATCCTACTGCTTGATAGGCAAAAGCATCAAAAATAGACTTTATTGTCATTTCTTTGAATAGGTGCTCATTATAGGTGAAATGAGGTTCTAAATAATCGATTGATGTGTGAAATTGAAAGTAAGTACCACATGACCCGCTGCTTGAGTACCCGCCACAATCTCCAGTAACTGATACTACTGGAGTTGTCGTTAAACCTGGATCCGGTGAATAAATGGCTTTTCCTTCTTCAAGAATCCTGGTATAGTTATAATTACCAAATTTAAGAGTAGAAAAGTCGTTATAATTTGGTTGGGTGTCATGCGCATAAGTAAAATCACTACCTGGTGAAAAAAGTTCAAGCTCTACTTCAGCACCATTGTTCTTAGGCTCACCAACCACTTCTATATTATTCCAGTCAATAGGTTTAATAAGTTCAATCCTGTGATAATCAGTGTACTTATTTACATGTGAAAAATCGTTAGATTGAAATAGAAATGACTCTTCAGTGGAATCTTCTTGGATAATTATGGGGTCTAGTGTAATTGTTTGTGAAATATCTTTAGAGCCTAGAGCAGATCTAACCTGAAAAACAAATTCTTGAGAATTATCTACAACAATTTTATATTCACCAGGTTCTAAGTTTGAGGTTGTAAGATCTATGGTCCAAGATCCATCACTTTGTATTTCAAATGAATTATTACTTGAAATTGTACAGTTTGAGACGCAGATATTCCTATCAGTTCCGTCATACTCAATATACTTCTTAAGAGAGTATATTTTATTTTCATTAGATAAATTAGAAACTCCCGTTAAAACAATATTATCCTTAGTAGTAAATGTTTTAGCAGTTAGATTATAATCAATGATAGAAAAAGAAAGATTATATGTACTATGGTCGTTACTCTGCTTATCTATTGACAAACTATAATTTCCAGGCGCTAAGTTCAATGAAGATATATCTATTGAAAAAGCATTATTAAATTGTTTGTACAAGTAGTTTGACTTAGATGGATCCAGTAAAGATCTGTTTAAAAATATACTACCATTTCCACTAAAATTAATATCTAAATCGACCGAAAAAGTACCTGTGTCGATAGAATTAACCCCTTGAGTAATTTCATAGTTGTATGTGCCGTTATAAAAGACAACACGTTCACCCTCATAATTACTAGTTTCCAAGAATGAATTATTTTCTTCACTACCAGATAAGCGAATAAATCCATTCAACTCCGATTGTGAATAAATTTTAGTATTCCTTAAATGTAAACCTCTTGGATCATGTAAACTATTTATGATTGAACCTTGAATATCTTGAGCTGATACTTCGTTCAGGATAGAGAAAATAATAGAAACTGTTAAAAGATACTTAGTGTAATTCTGCAAAATTAACCTCATTATTTAAATTTTATTATACAAATCAAAAGATTAAAAAAAAAAGTATATAATTTTTGCACAAAAAAAGATGATTCTTATATTATTTAAATAAATTATCATATATTACAAACTTAATTTTATTTTTATATAAAACTGAATATGAGAAATTTAAAAATTTATTTTAAAATAAAAACTATATTAATTAAGATATTTTTTTTATTACTATTATTGAATGTTTCCTCTAGTTTATCCCAAGAAAAAAAAGATTATAGACTAATAAAAATCCATTCCGATGTATACATTTTTAATGCTATCATTTATGAGGGTAAAATATTGTTTGGATCAGATGTAGGAGTCCTGTCTATAAATAAAAATATTATTTATATTGAAAATGACAATATTATTGGACCCATTAAAATAGTGGAAGGTAAGATAGAAAAAGCACAAAACATTAAATATGATAATTCATTTAATTTTCTGTTACCTGATGCACGCAAAAATCTTTTTTCATCACATATAAATATTAACGATACTTTATATATCATTAATAGCGGAGATTTACTAGTATATAACATAAAATTCCACAAACTAAAAAAATATCCCAGTATTAGATCCATTAGTCAAAATTATATTGGAACATATGGAGGGGTTTTTTATAAAGACTCTATTAAATTAAATTTTCCAACATTTACGAATGGACCCATTAGAGAATATGACAGTATTACTATTATTAATTGGGGTGGGTTGAGTTTGATTAAGGCTGATGAGCAAGAGGATTATTACAGTAAAGGTGGAATAAAAATAAATGAAAGATCATATGGAGAAGCTATTGACTCTTATGAACTAAAACATCCACACTACTATCTAAGCACAACTGAAGGACTCTATTTGTTTAATTCTGATTCTAAAGAAATAAAACTTTTAAAAAAAACTCAAAACGGCCCCTATCGCTTTATTAGCGGAGAAAGAAATATTTACGGCTTAAAATTCCTTTACTTTCATGATCGGAAAAATATAATCGAATTCGAAATTGAAAAAAATTTATTTAATGAGATCATAAATAGAGATGATATTATAGATGTTTTTTCTGAAGAACAATATAAATATTATGTCTTGACTGAAAATAGATTAGAATATTTTGATAGAAAAACAAAAAAAAAGAATAAAATAATTTTGAAGAATTTATCTAACCCAAACAACGTTAGTCTATTTAAAAATTTTATTATCACAACTACAAACCAAGGTATGTTTTTATATGATATAATATCGGAAAAATTAACTAAAAATATCCTAAAAGATGAACTCAATTACAATGCTATTTTCATCGAAGACAATAACATCAAAATAGGCGGTATTAATGGAATGTATGAATTTAGTTATAATGACTTAATTTTTTTAAACAATAAAGCTATAGTAGATGTACCAAAAAAAAAACCAGATTATTCTATATATTTAACCTTTACTTTTATAATACTGATTCTAGCGTTAATTATTGTATTCCTCATTCGTAAAAATAGAGCTAAAGAAGTACTAATAAATAAAAAAACGATTGATCTAAATGAAAAAATAATAGCATTTATTAAACTAAATATTGCACATGTAAGTGTTTCAATGCTTTGTGAAGAATTCAACCTAACTGTTAATTTACTATACAATATACTCGGTAATGAAAAACCAGGAAAAATTATACGAAAAGAAAGATTAAAGATTGTGAAAAAAATGAGGCGTCAAAAAGTTTCAGAAGAGATAATAAGTAAAGCTACTGGCTTTTCAAGATCTTATCTAAAAAAAATATAATAAGTAATATTATATCTCGAAATGAGAAGGAGCCAATCAATAAAGTACGTTTTACCTGCACTGGTTCCTGAACTCTCATATAATGATCTTGACATAAAAGAAGGAGGTACAGCATCTAATACTTTTCTTTCAATGATTAACGAAACCTTTGAAGGTAATGTTGAAGAAACAAGAAGACAACTCCTTGAATATTGTAAGCTGGATACTTACGCTATGGTCAAAATTCTGGAGAAACTTCGACAGGTATAAAACTGATTTTCTTTCAAAAAAATTGAAAAAATTTATTTTTTAAAAACTCGATTTTTTCCAAAAAATTCCAAAAAAAATTTGAAATGAAGTACGGACCCCCCTTGGGAAAGTCGAAAAAAAGTCTACTTAAGGGGGGATGTCGGAGGGAGTCCGGCCGGAGGGTCCCCATCATTCAAAACCTATGTGCCGATAACTATGATTATGATCACCACCGTGACGGTGATCCTTCGCTAATTATTATCCGCACAAAGATGTTAGGAATCCAAAAGTACTATAAACTCAGACTCTCATACACACCCATCACCTCTTTTTCTCTTATTCCGAGATACCTTTTTGTAATACCCATTGATGAATGACCAAAGAGTTCCATTAACAGAACGATAGACTGATTGGAGTAGTTATTTAATTTAAGAACCCTATTTCCGAGTGTTTTTCTAAACATGTGTGTGGATACATTTCCATCTACATGTACTTTATACTTTTTAAATATTTTTTTTAGGGAAACGTTCACCCACGATTTATCAATGGGTTTGGTTCCGTATTTATTTATGAAAATGAATTGATTGTCATCATCTATCAGTTGTTTTCGTTTGAGACGAGATATTATTTCGAGTAAATCGTGATTTAATTTTATTCTTCGGGTCTTTTTTGTTTTTTGTTCTATCACAGATAATATATCTCCCCCCGAAAAGTCGGTGTAACGTAGTTTAAGTATATCCCCGATACGTAAACCTGTAAAAACACCAATTGAAATCAAAAGACAGTATTTATAGTTCCCATCTCGTTCCAATTTTCCAATTAGTGATTTAAAATCTTCCCATGGAATTGCACCGGTTGTTGTTCGTTGACCCTGTAATGACATTTTTCAGTTTTTTAGAAATTAACCCGGCTAACATAAGCGCAAAACTTCGATTATGCCGCATTTTTTAATAAAAGTATAAGGTGCCGGAGCCTTTCAATGGGGTATAATCACTGCAACCTACTGATGGTGTTGATGTTAGATCAATTTCAGTAACTTATACTTATGTCAAAAGTATAAGCAAATAAGTTTTTATACATATTTTAGGCAGAATAGAATTCTCGCTGTAGATTTCGGTTATGGAAATTTTTGGGTACATTATTATCGGAATAATAATTTTATACATTCTTGGATTTATAGTAAACCTATTTTCACCTTCTAATACTATTACTATTGAAGAATTGTCAAATAATGTAACGGAGTGGTTTATTAAAATGTATCCTCTTAGAAAGAAATTCCCTCGAATTGTTATTAGTGATGAATCTTCCGATTTTGCAGGTACTTTCACTTTTTACAACAACACGATTACCTTATTTACTCAGAATGTAAGTGACTATGATGGTATTGTGGAGATAACTCTTCATGAACTTGTCCACTGGCGGGAAATAACCTCTCATTCCAAGGATCAATTTTATGATAAACAACTTAAAGAGTTCGGATATGAAAACCACCCTCAAGAGATATGGTGCAGAGCTGTAGCTGCTGAATTGTCAAAACGCTATATCAATCAGAGATTATAATATTTTGTCGTAGATTTTTTAAAAAACGGTCCTTATTTCACAAATGACTCAATATTCCAACCAATCGTGCCGATAATAATTTAATGTAATACATTAATAAAAAACGGTTCTGTCGCATCTAATTTAATGAAAAATCAAATTTTTTATATTTACAACAAAAAAGATGTTCAAAGGTCACTGTTTTCCTAAAGCAATCATATTACAAGCTGTTTACTTCAAATTAAGGTTTAGTCTTAGCTATAGAGATTTAGAAGAACTTTTATCTATCAGAGGAGTCAAAGTTGATCATGCTACTATTCAACGCTGGGTATTTAAATTCACACCCCTTGTAGAACAACAATTCAGAAAGAGAAAAAAATTAGTTGGAAAAAGGTGGAGACTAGATGAAACCTATATTAAGGTAAAGGGTGAGTGGAGATATTTATACAGAGCAGTTGATAAAGAAGGGAATACTGTAGACTTTTTGTTAACTAAAAGAAGACAACGTATATCTGCACAGAAATTTTTAATCAAAGCCATAGAGAATAATGTTAATCCAGAACTTATAAACATCGATAAGAGTGGGTCGAATAAAGCTGCGATAAAACTATACAATCGAAGAAACTATTCAAACATAAAAATAAGGCAATGCAAATACCTCAATAATATTGTAGAACAAGACCATCGAATGATAAAGTGGCGTATTATGCTAGGTCTAGGTTTTAAAGAATTTGAATCAGCAAAGAGAACCATATCAGGAATAGAAGTAGTTAGAATGATAAAGAAAAATCAACTGGTGAACCCTGAAAGTTCAACCTACAAATCATTTATATCATTAGCTTCTTGAAAAATTAAATTAGTTTAAAACTTGATGCTTAATTTTAGCAGATGCGACAGAACCCAAAAAAGTTTCTTTCTATCAAATCCATTTGGAATAATGAAGCGTACACAAACCTTTACGAAAGTCGTATCGATGGAGATACCCTCACAGGAGATGTTGAAAAACTAAAAGGAAGTGTAAATAAGTTCTATAATGAATCTTCCGCAGTTTTCACAAAAGATGGAGCTACGATGTATTTTACTAGAAATAATCAATTAGGTAGAAAAGTTAAAACAGATTCCTTAGAAAATGTATTGCTAAAAATATACAAAGCAACCTATAATGGAAAACGTTGGGTGGGAGTGGAAGAGTTGCCATTTAATAGTAACCAATACAACTGTGCACATCCAGCATTGAGTCCTGATGAAGATTATTTATACTTTTCATCAGACATGCCAGGATCAAAAGGAGAATCTGATTTGTACAAGGTATCTATAAGTGACAACACCTATGGGACGCCAGAGAATTTAGGAGACCAAATCAATACCTTAGGTAGAGATACCTTCCCGTTTATCACCCCAGAGAATGTTTTGATCTTTTCTTCAGATTATAGAAACGGTCAGGGTGGATTAGATTTGTATTATACAGATTTAAAAAGTAAGAATAAGAGAATCTATACTTTCAGTGCTCCTATAAATTCTTCTTTTGATGATTTTGGATTGGTCTACAAAGTGTCTAACGGGACCGGTTTTTTAACCTCTAATCGTAAGGAAGACAATGTAGGTTCAGATGATATTTATGAGTTTTCAAGATTATCGATACCGAAATTTGAAGATTTGACAGTAATGATCAAATCGAAAAAGGGGAATGATGTAATCGGAAATACAGCAGTAACCTTGTTAAATGAAAATAACAGCATTTTAGGGACTTTGTCAGCAATCAATAACCAAGTATCCCTTTTAGATGCAGATCCTTCGAAAGTATATAATTTACAGGTTAATAATGGGAATTATGAACCATATGCTTCCTCATTAAAATTTGAAGGCACCAACACTACTACGATTTACCTCACAGAGAAAGCTCCACCACCGCCTCCAGTAGACTTGCAAGCGCTCTTAAAATTAGAGAACATTTACTTTGCTTTTGACAAGCATGTAATTACAAAAGATGCGGCAATAGAGTTGGCCAAGATTTTGGAGATATTAAACAAATACCCAGTAATTGAACTAGATATCGTTGGACACACAGATAGTTTAGGTCCTGCTGAATACAACGAGAGCTTGTCTGCTAGAAGAGCAGCATCAACCAAACAATGGTTGGTAGATAAAGGGATTTCATCAGATCGAATAACCACCTCAGGTTATGGAGAGAAGAGGCCTGTCAATGATTGTACAACAAAGAAATGTACGAAAGAACAACATTATAAAAACCGTAGAACAGAGTTCTTAATCAAACAATAATAGACAACATTTTATAAAACTTCAGAAAAGACTCAACTAAATTGTTGGGTCTTTTTTGTATAAATTCATGATGATTGTTAAATAAAAGTAGCCACAGATGAGATTTTAACTTACAAAATACACACCGATTCTGTGCTAGATCTTTGTGCTAGAGAATCCTATGAATTACCATCAAATGCGGGTTTTGAGTTAGAACTAAAAACACCTTCCTCTTTCTAAATTATATTCAAATAAACCTTGTAGAACTTAAAAACTATCTTATATTTGCAATCTAAATCGCGGGATAGAGCAGTAGGTAGCTCGTCGGGCTCATAACCCGAAGGTCACTGGTTCGAGTCCAGTTCCCGCTACTACAAGAGTCATTAGAAATAGTGACTCTTTTTTTTGCTTTAAACTCAAGTATACAAAGGGTTTAAGCAGTCTTTTATACTGTGATTCACTTGTCAAAACAGTCACTAAATTTAGTTTCTCTCTGTCAAGGTTAAGTATCAAATATACGGATAACTGGCAGTAAATACCTTAAAACTGGCAGTAAAACTGGCAGACAATTTACATTTAATGTAAAAAGCATTGGAGAATTCTAAAAACCAATTGGTCGTAAAACAAGCAAAAAACACTCTTAATATTCGATTTCGATAAATTCATTGATTAACCCAATCTTTAGAAACTAAATGTTTTTTATTTCTTCAAAGTATTTCAATAATTTTTTTTCATCAGATAGCCTATTTTTTTTCAAATACACATTTAAATTTATAGAGCCATTATCCATTGTTATCCTTTGTTTAAAGTTGTATGCAGTCTTATATGTTAAATTGTACCTTCTTGCTAATTCAGAAGCCTTTGGTTGAGGTTCTTCATAAACAACATCAATGTAAATATGAAACGCTTTTAATAAACCAAACCGTACATTATGAAACAATGTATTATATGTAGTCTTATATCTTGTTTTACATCTCTTACAAGATTTTTCAAAGTTTTTAATAGTAATATAAAACTCCTCATTACCACACTTAACACAAGTTTTTACTTCATAATTTAATAAAGGAAGGTAGCATTTTTGAATACTGCTAAATGAATTTTTTAATTGTTTTGACTTGTTCATAGGTGTAAATAAGTATATAAATGTAGTGTTTATATTTTTAATTCTAATCCTTGTGAATATTGACTTTAGTTATATTGTACAGTTCATTGATAAAAAAACAATTTTCTATTTAGTGATTATCTCTATAGAAGTCAATCATAGTGATTGACTATTTAATTCATCATAATTATGAATATAGAAGATAGTTCATTTGTCGAAACAGAATCAAGTTTAATAAGAAAGCATAAGCAGTTATTATGGGATAATAGAAATGAGTTTATAATGATAGATTTAGGAAGAGATATACCCATTTTTAAATGGTTTATATCAAGCAAATCTACTTGGGAGAGTTATGCAGTAATGAATAAGACAGAATGGCTCTTAAACCAGATAGCTGCAGCTCATAAACAGTTCCCAAAAGATTTAGTAAAAGATATGTTAACTGATGCTGCAAAACGGATGCGTAATATATCCAAAGGTGGTATGATTTCTAATGCTGGTTATGAGTTTATAAAAGACAAGGCAATAGAATTAAAAGATGTAACAGATGTCTTGCCTAATACCACAATAAGATATTTAAAGAACCCGTATTTTGTTTGGGGCAAGGTAGATTTTGAAAACAGAAAAGAGATTTATAGAACTCATCTTAACGGTGTTATCAATAGAGGGATTTCAGAGGTAAATTATGAGTTGATAAGAACAATACTAATTGACTATGATTTAAATCAAAAGAAGATGACTAAAACTATCCTAAAGGATGCTACCAGATTATCGCTATCAACGATTAAAAATTATTTAAAGAATTATCCAGAACTAAAGGGAATTTATCAATGTATTAAAGACAACTCTGGAACAGTAAAACAAAGAAAGCAAAAGGAGTATAATACAAACAAAAAGAGGGTGGCTTAAACATTAGTAAAATGGGTAAGTGATTTTTAAGAAAAAAACACCTCTTCTTAACCTAACACTAGTAAGGGTTTATGAATTAGTAAAAGGGTTAATCCCTATTAATTATATATACTTATACTGTTACAATTATTATGTAAGTGGTTAACGTAGAATGAATATTGATGAGGTTTAATAATCGTGTTCTATAAATTCAAGCATGTTTTATTTAATTAATATATTTGAGTATTAAGAATTGACTGTTTACAATTAATAAAGTATTTTTAAAAAAAAATAATTTCCATGAACTTGAATCAAATATTTTTTGAAAGACCTGTACATAATTTTAAAGCAATTGACGGAATAAGAGCCATCGCTGTATTGTGGGTTATTATTTTTCACATTTGGATTTTTCAACATAATAGTTATCCTGAATTATTAGGACAAGTTGCTCAAAATCCATTTTTAGTGTGGATTACCAAAGGAGATTTAGGTGTTGATTTGTTTTTTGTCATTAGCGGATTTCTAATAGGAACTATATTATTTAAAGAATACAAAAGAACCCAAACTTTAAATTTTAAATCCTTTTATGTTCGGAGGTTTTTAAGATTATTTCCTGTCTATTTCTTTTCCATGATAATAGCCTTATATTTTCTTCATGGCGCAGGTGCTGAGAAATGGATTACTGCTTGGTCTAATTTACTTTATGTAAATAATTATGTTTTCAAATCATACATGGGCTGGACATGGTCATTGGCTATTGAAGAGCAGTTTTATATTGTCATACCTTTTCTCATTGTATTTCTATTTCCCAAATTTAGAAAAAAATGGATTTTATTTTCAGTTTTGGCTATCATTCCTGTTTTACTAACCTATTACTACTCTGTTCATATTTTTAATTTTGAAATTCCATATAATAGAGAAATTTTTGGAGATGAGTGGCAAGAGTGGTTTTGGGGTTACTATATGCTAACACATTTGAGGTATGGAGGTTTATTGAGTGGGGTAATAGCGGCATATATACATGTTAATTATCGAGAAAAAGTAGTTAGTTTCTTCCAAAATAAAAAAGTATTAGCCAACTTTTGGATTTTTTTGAGCCTTGCTAGTTTAGCAATAATATCAAGTTTATCTCTCGGCCAAGCAGCGCCAGTAGAAGAATCTATATTTTATGAATTACCAAAGAAATTTGTAGTATGTTATGAAGTTATTCATCGTGAAGTTTTTTCTTATGCAGTAGTATTTATTATGATGGCATGCTTGTATTCTAAATCAAAAATAATAAGCCCAGTTAATACTTTTTTATCTGCAAAAATTTTCTATCCAATCGCAAAAATATCTTATTCTATATATTTATTTCACGTGATGTTTATGGAGTGGCTGTTTCCGATAATTTCAGAATATGCAAAAGATAGTTTTACGAGTTTAGAAATCGTAATTATTAACGGGATTATTTCTTTAATTGGCTCTATATTAGTGGCAGCACTTATGGTCATTTTGATTGAAGAACCTTTTAATACATTAAAAAATAAATTAACTTCAAAAAAATAGAGAAACCATAACTAAACTTTATAAACTAAAAATTAGACAGCTAAACCATAGGCATATCTTCTTCTTTTAATTCAGCTATTTCTAAACCTCTTAAGTAGGTTAAACTTACATTTATAGATGATTGATTTGATTATCTAATAATTTATCAGCTAATTATACCCTATTGAATCTGAAACGGTATTATATCAAATATTTAACACATTTAATCGCTAATAGTTTTAAATAAATTAAATTTAGACTTTACAAAGAAGCTACGTCATTATAACCAGCTAATAACCAATGATAAAATTCTATAGAAAAAAACGATACGACCTTATGGATAAAAAGAATACTGGAAAATATTTTAAATATGCTTTTGGCGAAATCGTGCTTGTAGTTATTGGAATTTTAATTGCACTTTCTATAAACAATTGGAACACGAATAGACTTAACAATCAAGTAGAAAAAGTGATTCTTAATAATCTAAAGAAAGACCTATTGTTAGAATTAGACAATTTAGACAGTCATAAAACATTGCAAAATATTTGGATAAATAGTGGAACTGAAATTCTTAAAAACTATGACAGTAATGATGGCTTTTTAGTAGACGATGAGTTATTGGCTTCTATAAATGATTTAATGATTAGAAGTGCTTTTCTTCCAACTAAACCTACCTATCAAACCATCGAAAATACTGGTAAAATAGACCTTATAAGTAACGGAAAACTTAAAGAGGAAATTTTGATTTATTACAAAGATATATCTTGGTTTAGTAAAAATACAACAGATAATAATACGTACTTAGTAGACCAATTAGTAAATAATAAGTTAATCGAGCTTACTTTTTTTCAAACGAAATCTTTTAGTAAAGAGTTGATAGAAGAATCGACAGTATTTGATATTGAAAACTACAAACTGCAAAAATCAAATAGATTTATTGAGCAAGTTCAGAAAGAATTGAATAACTTAGACAAATCCCTAAATCTAATAAATGTGGTTAATTTTAGGATGTTTCTTGCTAATCTTCAGATAGATTTTGCTCAAAAATCAGAAAGTGATACAAGAAACTTGATAAAGAGTTTAGAGATTGAATTAAATAAATAACCTAAACCATAGGCATATCTTCCTCTTCCAATTCAGCAATTTCTAAGCCTCTTAAGTATGTTAAATTTGCATTTATTATATTTGAGTAAACTAAATTATTATGAAGAAAAAATATATCATGAGGTATTCTTTAGAATTTTTAGTTATTGTATTAGGGATTTCACTATCGTTCTATATTGAAAAAAGGAATGCTAACAATTATAAGCAAAGTTTAAAGAATCAATCTTTAACAAGAATCAGCAAAAATATTAAAGTAGATATTGCTGATATGAAATATAATTATAAAGCTCATAATATAGCTTCGAAATCAATAGAATGGATTGTTAATAATAACTTCCAACTATTAAGTAAATCAAAAGATTCAATTGGATTTTATCTTAGCAATGCTATCTCAATAGGTACAATTTTCGTTGATAACCAAGAAGAATATAGAGCGCTTCAAAATTCAGGATTAATAGAACTTATTGAATTAGAAGAGGTGGTTTTAGCATTACAAAATAAATACAGTTCACACGAATTTTACAAACAGTTTGGAAATGTAATAAATTCTAAAAATAGAGAGTTAGAGGGGGTTTTACATGAAAACACAATATTAGAAAATGAAAGTCTTAATGAATTAGGATTTCCTTCAGGAAGAATCTTTACGGGGAATGAAAAAATTTCTCAATTTGACATAGAGCGACTAAAAGATAAAAAATTTTGGCACGACTTTTATAAAAGGAGAATTAAAGTTTTAATGAAAAAAGATAGTGCTTTAGTGGAATTAATAAAAAATGAAATTTAAAAACTCTTATAATTAATTTATAATCAAATAGTTGTTTTTTAAATTAATTTAAACACCTTACGCCTAAATTATAGGCATATCCTCTTCTTTCAATTCAGCTATTTCTAAGCCACGTAAATAGGTTTTAATATACTCATAAATAAATTTTCTTTTTTAAATACATAATTAATTGTAAATTGAAATTTAAAGTATAATAATATAATTATGAAAAAAATTTCTCTATTACTATCATTTTTAATTTTGTTTCAAAGTTGTTTTAGTTACAAAACAGTAAACTATGACAGTATTCCAATTGAAAAAAAACAAAAGGTTGAGGTAAAAGCTATTGGAGGAATAAATATTAAAGGAACCTTAGTTTCTAAAAATGAGCAAACATTGACTGTAGATACTAATGGGAAACTACAAGAAATTTCTGTGGATGAAATTTATGAAGTGAAAGTTAGAAAGTTTTCACTTTTAAAATCTTCTGGACTACTCGCCAGTTCAATATTAGTAGTAACTGCTGTGCTTTTTGCTGTTTTTTTAGGGGTACTAATAGGTTTGTAGGCATATCTTCTTCCTTTAGTTCAGCTATTTCTAAACCTATTAAATAGGTTAAACTAAAGAATGTCTGATAGCTCTCTTTTGTTTGGTCATATATATTTATATCTGAGAAAAACTATTTGTTATGAAAAAACTACTCTTACTATCATTAACTATTTTATTATTCTCTTGTGGTGGGTCTTCTGAATTTTGGCTTAATACAAAGCGTTACAACATCCCAAATATTATAAAAGAGCAGATTAGGAATGCTGACTGTGAAGAGTTGGAAGTTATGAGACAGAAATTTAAACTAATTGTAAAGAAAAAAAACAAATTAACAAAGAAAGAAATTAGAAATATTGGTCGTAAAAGGCATTACGGTATGATAGACTCTTTAAATGTATTATGGTTAGGGGTTTTGATGAAACAAAGGGAATCAAAATGTAGAAAGAAACTAAAAGAAACACGGAAGCTTTCTAAGTAAAAAGAGTTTCAACTATTTGGGTATTGGATGAATTTATCTATGCTGATTACTACATTAGGGAACATCTCGAATAACGTCCAAAAGCAAAAAAGTACCTACCATTAAACCACCTCATTGTACAAATCTACATCTCGATTGTGCGTGTGTATTTTAATGTAACTTATGTTACTAAATAAGTCTAAATAATAATATATTTTTGGATTGATAAATTTTTTAATAATATTAAGATATATTGAAAAAGAAAATTAATTAGTATTTAAAAGGCACTTATAGAAATATAGGTGTTTTTTTATCAAACTAAATTAACCACCACATTGTATTATGCAAGTTCAGAATTAGTATGATGATTTGATATTATGAAAAGAACTACTAAACCATAGGCATATCCTCCTCTCTTAATTCAGCGATTTCAAGCCCACGTAAGTAAGTTAAACTTACATTTATAGATGAATGTCCCATAGCTTTCTGTAGCTTGGTTATAGAACCAGTTCTTTTAAAGATTTCTATAGCTCCTGAGTGCCTAAAAGAGTACAATGTTTGTCCTTGTTCAAGAGTGTTTGATTGTTTCTTAAAACGACTCCAAAGGGTCTTAAAATAGTCTTGGTTTAAGGGTTGTTGTCTTCCAGAAAAGATGTTATGATGTGGTTCTCCTTTTACAAGTAGTTCTCTAATGTAAGTTGGAACTGGAACTATTCTATTTCTACCAGATTTATTTCTATTACCAGACAAATGAATGTATTTAAGGTCATCAGAAAAATCTGACCAAGTAAGTTCTCTTATCTCACGATGAGGTCTTAAAAGACATCCATAGGTCATTAGACAGCACAGATACAATTGTTTATTATATGCTTTAATAGCTTCAAGTATTTCATTGATATTATCAAAGGGTTTATGCAGGGTAGAGGTAGGTTTCTTTAGTTTTACACTTTGAACTAAATGAGGTTTAAATTCAGCTAATAATGGACTTAAAGTAGATTTTACAGTACGTTGTG
>Ga0233438_10001973_pt1 | contig 21400 bp, 8 predicted proteins | sample SI_123_September_FD_182720 | JGI IMG/M metagenome (GOLD analysis project Ga0233438, IMG submission 182720) | Seawater microbial communities from Saanich Inlet, British Columbia, Canada - SI_123_September2016_10_MG | ecosystem: Environmental > Aquatic > Marine > Inlet | place: Canada: British...
AGCTTATTGTTAGTTTGTATACTAAAAATCAAGAGCCGTATTGGGTTTCTGATGAACCAAACTGGGGATTAGTAAACAGAGATTATCACTATCTTACTCCGTCTAGCTACATGACGAAACTGAAGAGCGTCTTTGATTATGATAGCCTGATAGACGAATCAGAAGAGTGGGCAAAGTTCCCGACTGAGCCACGACAAAAAGAGTTTAAGGAGAAGTATTTTTCCCAAGACATTAATGATATGTTTGTACAGTATGACGTTGCGTATCCATCTGGGTCTCCTTTTGAATCTAGAATTGATATTCATACTACTCATATTAGGCTTGAGGATGCTTATGTTACCGGGGTTAATATTTCTGGAGCGATGAATTTAGCCTCTAGTGGGGGCTATCCAATTGCCGAATATCTAAATTTAACCTCAACATCTCAACATTTACAATCTTCTGGTCAGTTAAACCTTTACACGGTTGGACCTAGGCAGATTGAAAACTCTGGCTTGTTTTTAAATACTAGTGGTATAATTGTAACCATAGAAGACCTTTCCAGCACGTTGGGTTTTAGTATTAGTGGACAAATTGCAACAGCTTCTAATCTTGGTTCTGGATTATGTTTGATTGCTTCTGGTAGTCCAGAGGCAACCGTCGTAGGATCAAACGGCTGGTTAAATCTACATACGCTTGGTAAAGCTACGGTTACATCTAGTGGGAACGGTCATCTTGGCATGTCGATGACTGCGTTGAACGTGGACAGTTCTTACATACCAAGTGGTGACCCACTATCCTTATTTACTCACGGAGATAGTGGTGTGTCAGCAGCTTTTGCTGCGATGCCAATATTTACTACTGTTGATATTTCTCACGGAAGCAACCAAGATAGAGAAAAGGGTAAGCCATCAGGTCTGTTGAATCTACACACAATAGCAAGTCAGGCGTTGTTCTCTAGGTATCCTGACGGCTCTATGAATCTTTTCACATTCAACAATAGACCCTCTAGATCGCTAAACTTAACACTATATGGTGACAATTATGAACCTCAGACCTTAAACGAACAGATAAATCTTTATACTGCTAATTACAACATTGTTGGAACCGGTAGCAATTATGTAAGATGGTTTAATAGTCATCATGGAACTGGAATAGACCTAGAAGATAACTACTTAGCTAGCGTTCCCGTTGATGATAATATTCGCGGTGTTGACATTGTAGGCTACGGATCTTGTAGTGGTGACAGTCCAGAAAAAGCAATTGACCCCGCTATCATTACACATGATACAACCTGGAGAGAAGAAACCTGCAACGACGGTGGAATATTTAGGGCTATTGGAACCTACACCTCGGGTTCTTGGAGTGGCAATTACTATGACATTAGAAAGTATACCGGGCTGGCACCGGGTGCTGCCTACAACGCAGAATTAAAAATCTCTACAGGGTCTACCGAGTCCATAAAGCTACCTAGAGAGTGGGAAGAAACGGAATACGGAACAAATTCAGATATTAATTTCTCAGGTGCAAAACTAGTTGGTGACAACCCATACATCGCTATATCTGGAAGAAACCCAGATGATAACTATGGAAAATCTGTAGTTGTTAAGGGCGACCTAATGGCCGTTAGTGCTCCAAACCAGACGGTAGCAAATGAAGAAGGTTCTGGATTAGCTAAAGCAGGCGCTGTGTATCTTTACAGAAGAAATGAAGATGTAGCAGGGCAAAAGGCGACATGGGCAGCGGAACAAAAATTGGTTCTTCCGAGTGGATTTCGTGGTAATTATTTTGAGAACTTGCCGGGAGAAATCGTTAAGTTCCCAGGTATTGGGTCAATTTCTGGTAGACAGTGGTATCCGGGTCAAGAAGGTAGAGAATTCGGATACTCTTTAGGTGCGACTTCTAGCGGTAATAAAGAGGTTGTCGTGGTTGGCGCTCCGGGTGCAAGTTTCTCATCAGAGTTTGATTCTGTTACCACTTCCGGCGTGCCCATTGCAATGATGGTATTTGTTGACAAGATTAATTCGGAAGATGGCGCGGCTATTGTTGAAAGAGCAGCAAACAGTAAATACACACTATATAAATACTTTTCTGCTCCGTTGAATGTTGGGGGTAACGAAGTTCAACCAGAGTTAGATATAAAACTATTGATATTTGAAATTATAACTGAAGCAGACGAAGAAACACCGTCAGTAGATTTTAAAGAAGACTGGATAACGCACAGCTATGTACCACAAATTAAGACCTTTGACGACAAAAATTTCATGACTAGTGGCATTAAAGAAGCGTTCCATAAAGCATTCCCAATAGATACGTCTATTTTACACAATAACATACCACCAATTGTAGGAATACTCCAAGACGACAGCAGTTCAGCCAATAGTAATAACGTTAACGGCAGATATACTGACGGTACCGAGGCTTCTGTTAATGAGTTTATAGATTACTATAAGGAATACAGCTATGCTAGCGGAGTTATTGATCTGTCTGGTCCAACCGCCGGATCTGGATACGTAAAAAGATCCACAGGCAGTTCTGAAGATTGGGGTGGGATTTCTGCGCAATTATTAAACGACACTTTAGCCACTGGTAACCTCATAGCAAACGGTGCCCTTAATTTTATTACTAGTGGAATAGGATTAGAGTGGGCCAAAACAAGCTTAACAGAGTTTAACAAAAAGCCAATCTACACCGGCAGGGCTTACGTATTTGAAAAAGAAAACGATAGATTCAATCTAATACAAGAAATCGAAGCGGGTTATCAACCAGGGTATAATATTGAGCGTGGATATACATTAGGCGCAGAAGATACGATTGATAGATTTGCACACTCTGTAGCTATTAGTGATAATTCACAGGTTATTACTATCGGCTCTCCGTTTGCTAGATCTGAAAACTGTACAATTTACGAAAGGTCAGCAACAGAAGAGTCTAGGTTGTTTAATGGGCTAGGCGGATGGTTAACCCGTTATGATTTTGCGGAGGAGCTAGTAGACCTACAAGAGCAAACAAGTGTTCATGGGGCTGCCTCTGGACAAAGATTGGTCTACAACAGCCTTTCAGAACATAATAAGTGGAAATTTAGATCAGACAACATGTTCTGGGGGACGCCGCCTTCTATCTATAAAAAGGTATATGACTATCACAAGTTCTCTCCTATTGGAACCTGGGGCTTTATTCCGAATCATTTTGCCCCAATACCACGACTGGGTTGGAGTACTGACGTGAGTGAAAACGGAGACATCGCCGTCTTTGGCGCTCCTACAGATTCCTTTAACGAGTTTGACGATTACAATATTTGGTACAAGGGGTACAACACTTGGGCTTCCTACGTTAACGCTGGAGCCGTCAGGGTCTTTGAATCCCAAAAAAAATACCCGCACAATCTCGCTGTTGAATTTTACCGGTTTGGAAATCTTGATAAAAATAGTCACCCCGGCGCTAAGGGTTATGACGACCTAGGGTATATTTTTGAGAACATTGAAGGCAAGCCATTCAGAAGAACAGCTTTTGAAGAGAACGACATCCCACAAGAGGCCGGACTAGCATTCATAATTACTCCAGAGATAGACGCTGCCAGCGACGAAGTTATAGATAACATAAAAGACTGGTTAGCCCTTGGTGATAGAACCTTAGTACTTGTTGGTAACGACCCAACGTTTGAAGAACATGGGAAATACCGACAGTCTAACGAGATTATAAACAAGATTCTTGAAAAGCTTGACTCTAGGATGCGAATTCATGCAGCTAGAAATGAATATGAGTCTATAAATTTCAACCCCGATACTGTAGATGACAGATACAACGTTACGGCAGCGAGGGTTCCTGCTTATGCTCATAATACAAAAATAAAAAATCCAAATATGTACGCTAGTGGAGTGGGAGATATTCGTATACATCTTGATGGCGTGGACGTAAGTAAGCCGAAGCTCCGAATCGAAGCCCCTTGTAACGAGCTGAACGATAGATGCAACATGCCGCTAGAACATGGCGGGGATTTAAGAGCCGAATGGAACGAGAAGTGTGGTCACATTCCCTATAAGATAAATTGGCCGTTCCACTTTGGTAATGACAACCCCTCTAAAGGCTGTGGAGGCCCACCTCTCGGTGCAATAAATAGACCAACACTTGAACCGCGACCCCTTCTAACTGCGGCTGAGTGGACAGAGGACGAGTTCTTCCCGGCTGTGCCCACTAGCGGTTATGAAGAAACGTGTCAGGATATTTTTGAAACTACTGTAATTAATGACAGGTCGTATTATTTTGCTAAATACCAGGTAGACAATGTAGAGTTTGCTATATCTGGCATTAATGGTACTGAAACTGCTGACTTAAATGTTGTCAGTAACACCCTTACTAGTTCGCAACAGAACCTATCGGACCATCTTTCGTTTTACAATCCAGGCAAATACGGACCCAGAGACGGGTTCTTGCAAGGTGCCGCAGACTCTGAACTTAAGTATAAAACGGAAAGAGAAAAGGTTTCCGATGAAAGTGTGTTAGTCTCAGAGGAAGACTGGCCCAGCGACGACCCGGACAACCCGGACAAAGAAGACTCTAAAGTCTATTTGATAGCTACTACCCATTCAGAAAATAAAGACGTACTGGGTGGTGAAGATGTCGGAGCGGAATTCTATGATGAGAAGCGTCCAGTCAATCTTAATGAAGATCAAAACATAAAGTTCTATAGAAATCTTATCAAACTGCCAAACGCGACATGCGACAACCCAGGCATAGGCGACGTTGGTCAGTTGGGGGGTTGGACGGGAAGAACCAGCTTTAAAGATGCTTATGAATACTCACGTATTGCCGATAGAATTTCTACCATTACCGATTACAACCCAGGGGGAACTCCAGAAATCGAAGAAAACTTCACTAAGGATATGGAACACTTGAAGGTAGCTTGGGTTGCTAATCCAGTAGGTTTACCTTCTGCCTCTGAAGTGGAACAAATAAAAAGTTGGTTAAATGCAGGCGAGAGAAAGCTTATCATTACGTATACGAACAAAGAATCGTCTGCTAGAAATATTGTTGAGCTGTGTGGTTTGCTTGGGTTGAACACAAAGCCGTTTGTTAAGAGTAATGATAAACTTGCTCTACAAGGGGGACCGTCTAAGAATTCAGCCATCGGCCTGGTTAAAGAGGGAAATCAAGCATCATTTGGAGGAAAGGGGTTGTGCTTCGATCAGGATGAATACCATAAAAATTCAATACAAAAGGTTAACAGAGATAATCCAGTAACATATGGATGTGACGAAGGGTCGTTTACCTGTGAAGTTGAAGTAATGGATGGTAGTAATACTAAAAAAGAAGTTACCATAGATTATGACTCGTTAGATAAGCTTGTAATAGGCCCATCAAAGGATGAAGATTTTGGGGGAGTGGGAAATATAGACGGGGCTGAGGAATTAGGGACTCCATATCAATTTTACGCTATCAAGGTTGGAGACAGATCAAGAAAAATAATTCATTATAACGAGCCTATTTACCTAAGCTATGAAGTTCCGTATACTAATTGGCATATCAATGGAGCAGGCGACACGAAGTTTACCGTTCAGCCAGGATCAGGGTACAGATTGTATTTAGACTACGTCTCTGAAAATGCAAATGAAGATATACCTATATATGTAAATCTTCATGGAGCAGACAACAGAATACTTCATGACGACATCAGATATGGTGTGAATAAGAAACGTAACTTTTCTCCAAGAATTACAGTAAGAAAAACCAGCGATGTGTCAACAGGAATTATAGACTTTAAAGCTCCCGCTGACTCTGATGAAATTACAATATCTTACGTCGCACAAGGGGCTGTTGGAAGTAGAGATGGGTCACAGCCTTTTACACCAAGAATTCTTAATATATCGGGATGTTTGCTGCCGATAGAATATGAGATCATAACTAATTCAAGCACGCAGAAAATTGGAGAAGAATGTTCTGGTGTTTGGGTGGTAGATCCCGGTAAGGACGTAACAGTTCCTGGACACTTGAGACCCATAAAGACAGATAATACTAAGTACTGCCCCCGTTTGTTTCCCGACGTGGAAGCAAATTGTGGGGAAGATAAGGGTAGTCAATTAATAGAAGACGGCCCGGTTGTAGCAGCCGAAGAGTTCGAACATTTCTCACCTGGAGCTAATGGTTCTGAAAGATCTAGGATTGTTGTGTTGGCCGACTCGTCTATGATACAGGGTCCAAATACATATAGGGACGATTCAATTGGGTCTAATCAGGCGTTTATACAAAGCTTGTATCCAAGTCAGCCCAAAATTAAACCTGGTAATGTAGCTGGTGGTAGAGAGTTTGATTTCACACAAAAATTAAGAGGGCCAGAAAGAGGTAGCCCGTCTAAGCTGTGGGCAGCGAGTGGGTTAGATGGCACTATGGATCTCTTTGAGTCCAAATCAAGGCCAGCCATTACGTTGTTTTCAGACGATGAAGACGCTTTAAACCCTGGAGATGTCGCTAGGCCAAAAAATCCACCGCCGGATGAAATGTGCATTCACATCAATCGCTTTGCAACGGGTGTCATGCCGAAGTATGGTTTTGATGGCGGTACTATAAAATGTGAAGAAGAGACGGTTAGAGATATGACTATACCGCTTGTCTTTACAACTCTGGAAAGCGGGGTGGGTCTGCCCTCCGATTTTATGAGAAAGTACGGGGAAGACCATCTCGATTTTAATGTTTCTTTTTCGGGGTATCCAGGGGATCTATTCGGTTATTCTGTAAGTCTACACAAAGATAAGCTCGTTGTGGGAAGTCCATTCAATGCGTTTGTTGGGGAGAAGCCGGTTTCTTGGTCTGGAATCGTGGACGCCTACGACGCAGAAGATTTAGGTTCCGGGTTGGAACTCAGCAACAACGGTGGCGCTGGAGCAGCCTTCTACTTCGAAAGAACAGAAAAGGGTCGGAATGCAGTTTCCGAGAGACTGCCGTGGGAATATAAGCAAAAAATTAAGCCGAGTAGCATTAATGTGGGAATTGATAATGCCACCTCGGATAGCTTTACAGAAAAATTTGGAAATCAAGCTGTTGTATCTAGTAAAGATTTTGACAAGGCTCCAATTACAGATCAACTTGGTTATTCAGTTAGTATAGATGCTGACTTTGTCGCCATTGGTGCTCCGGGTCATGACATGGGCACTCTACACCATCATATTTATGAAGGTGATTCAGCATTTATAAGAAAAGAATTCAATGCTTCGTTTACAATACCTAATCATAGCTTTTATGATCTAGGTAGCTCTGGAGTTCGAATTGATAAGTTTAACAACGCAAGTGGTATAAATGATTTAAGCCGATTCGTGCTAAACAACGGTGCTGTATTCATGTACGAGCATAGCATTACTGATTGGCCAAGTAGAAAAAAAGAGTGGAGATACAAAGACAAAATAGTTTCACAAGGATATAATTCTCGTGAAATTTCTACCATAGTACTACCCGGATCTAGTGGGAATGAAAACGATTTGTTTGGCAGAAGCGTATCTCTTGATAGAGCACGCCGTGGAGATAGTGATTACACCCTAGTTGCAGGAGCGCCAAAACATGACTATGGAATGTTTGGTGAACCGTCTGGTGACGCAGGGGCTGTATATACTAACGATTTAATGTTAAGAGAACAAATTCCAGCTATACCAAATACTGGATCTTGGATCGACGCCAAAGTCTTTACAGGCGATGGCGATGAAAACGATCTACATGCGAGGGTGTATCAAAACACCTCTGGCCCTTCCATAGAGTATTCCGTAAGCGGTTTGATAAATGCCAATAGTAATGGCGATATATTCTTAGAGGCTTCTGGGTACGATCCTGCTGTACGTGGATTTGTAGCACATCGCCCCTATGTCACTTCTGTTATTGCAGAATTGCTGCCTGGTATAGAAACCACAGGGTACATGTCTCTTCTTATCTCTGGTAAGCCAATATCTGTAGATTCTAGCCAGAGTGGAGAATTTCCCTCTGGAATGAATCTGTTTATTGACGGTCCAGATGGGGGAATCGTGTATAATAGTATGAATCTACATACGGGCAAGGATTGGACATTAACTCAGGTTGGCAGTGGTAACACCCCTCTAAGTTTAGCGGTTTCTGGGGCTGAACCCACAGCGATCTCCGGTACATTAAATCTATTTACAAGTGGTGTTGTACAGGTAGACACAGATGACCCACTTAATCTTAGAGTTCGAGGATTTTAAATGCCAGTACAAATAGATCATAAGGGTACTACAGTACAAATTACGCCAGCCCCATTGGTGTCGGTTTCTACACAAATATTGAAAAACGGAGCAAGCGAAGCTTTTGGCGTTAGTTACTCTATAACGTTAACAGGTTCAGTCATTGATAACATGGGATCTCCATATGCTTTCTATGGACCTACCAACGCTCTTTTTCCAAAAGGGGATGGTAGTCTCCCACTAGGATCTGGTCCCTATGGAGCTTTCACAAGTGCTACCATACCCGACGTGCAACTTGTTCCCTATAAAGAATCTTTAACCGCCATTCTTTCTAAACAGTCGGCATTGAGAGCCTTATTTGCTGAAGACGGTCAAAAGCTAGCCATTACAGATTGGGAAACCGGAGTCCCAAACTTTGTTTGCTACCCCAGAGTGACAAGTATCGATTTCCAAGAGGGTGTATATGTAGAGCGTGCTGAGTATACGATAACCCTTGAGGCTGATACCTTGTTGCTCAACGAAGGTGGCCCTGGAGACTTTGTTAGCGATGAAGGGTCATTAATAGCCCGCGCTCCTGGGATACATAGCAATAAAACCGAACAAGTTTTATTGACCTCTATGTCAGGCGCTTTTATTTCTGATTTTAGTGAAGACTGGTCGCTAGAGGTTGATGAAGCGCAGGGCGAATCCGTAGGATTGCCTAGAAGCTATAGAATATCTCACAACATAAATGCTACGGGTAAAACTCACTATGGACCAAATGGAAAGAAACCAGCTTGGGAGCAAGCTCAAAAATTTGTAACCGACAGGCTAGCAGACAACCCCGCAGGAAGAGATTATCCAAGCTATCCAAATATAATGGGTCGGATTGGTAGTGGGACTTTGAACCTAATTGATACATATCGTGGGTTTAACCATATACGAACTGAGAACTTGAGTGAGTCTGCTGGAACCTTTAGCGTTTCTGAAAATTGGCTAATAGCCCAAGATAGCGCGTATGAAAATTTTAACCTGTCTATATCAAGCTCTACGGATAGTCCATTTGTAAGCGTTTCAATAGACGGCAATATTAAGGGTTTGTCAGAGTATAGCCCTAGTGGTTTTGGTGGCCTTGACTTCGATAAGAGCTATGGACATGGAGTCAATGGAGGAAAAGACCCTAATACCCCTCCAAGCGGAGCCTTTGAAAATGCCCGAGGCAAATACAATAAAATTTCTAAAGATGGGGTTTTTGGAGTTGGTTCGGATGTATACAAGAGGGCTAACAACTCTGTAGCGGTTGAGTTAAATTCCCAACCAAAGTCTGTAACCCTTGGTGCTAATCATTATACAGGAGAACTCACTTACAATCTACAGTTTGACAACAGGCCCACCAATATAATTCCTGGGGTTTTATCGGAAACAATTAGTGTTAATGATACATACCCTGGAGATGTTTTTGCTGTCATTCCTGTACTTGGTAGGAGGACGGGGCCGGTATTGCAATACATAGGAGGTAGAACAGAGTATAAAAGGGATGTGTCTTTAAGTTTAACTATGGACTATACAAAAGTTCCATATGGGTCACAAAGGAACGATCTACTACTAAAAAAACCAAGCGTTGTTCAACCAACAGCAAATCAAATCGCAAAGCTTTTAACAGAATTAAGCCCGGCTGGCGAGCCAGGTATAAGAAAGTACTTCTTGGCACCTCCTAGCGAAAGTTGGAATCCAAAAGCTGGAAACTACAGCATAAATCTTTCTTGGACTTATGAAATGGATAAGTAATCATGGTTACCTGGCAAGATTTCGCTGATGTCGATATGGGTCCGAGAATACCCCTTCTTCCGGCTCAAAAGGTTCAAGTTCCAACCAGTGGGATTCTTCCGTCTGGAGAGGCTAATTATTTTGATGTTTCTCAAGCTCATGACCAACAAGGAAGTGGTATTAATTTAGTTTTCCCTAAGCCTCCTGAATTTATTGTTAATCAACCTAAAATGTCTGGTGTATACAAAACCCACGGTGCAGAAGAAAACACTCAAAACTCCGACTTAATAATTCAAGATGTTAGTGGCATATTTCATGCAGATGGAGTGTAAGAATGTTAAGATTTTCCAGCTCTAGCAGTTACGGATTAACCGGGACAACAAATTTTTCCTTTGATTCTAGCGCTGCATTGTCGGGTGCTGCTGATTTTTCAACCGCTAATAAATATAATCACTATTACCAACAAAAAGCTACTGATGGTTCTGTATCTAAGGCGGATACTTTGGTTTCTATTGGTTTTGCTGGCAACATAAAAATGTCACAACGTCCATTGAATCCATATGACATATCTAATCTTGATAACGTTATTGATGTTGAAGATACCACTAGTAGCGGAACGCCTATTAAACCATCAGGAAAAAATAATTAAACAATTGGAGTTACCAAGGAATGCCATTTGCTAATCAAAAATCGATAATATCACCATCGGGTGATCATGGTCTAAACTGGCCTGCCAACCTTGTGCTAACACAAGGGTCTGGCGGTATGACCTCTTCTGCTGGATGGACCGTTGGTAATGAAGGCTTTGTTCAACAAACTTTTCTTGGGGCGTCTATTAGAAACTTTGATCTTAACGCTGGGTTTGGCGACACCACTAGTTCACTTTCGGTTTCCTTGGTAGAGGATGAATATAATAAATCTGACACAACCACACTTGGGGCTGGTGATGACATCTATCATGATGGTACTAAAGATCAGTTTTCATCACTCATACCTGGTACGCCAGTTTTCTTTAAATTTGGAAAAAATCTAGCTAGCATAGAACAGGCTTGGAGAAAGACCTTCGATGACACGTATGGGTATAACACTTTAAATCTACCAATTGTTTTCCCTACAACGACAACAAACGGTCAGATAGACTCTATACCAAGTCACTTTCATTTCTTGAAGTCAAAATCCGGTACTGGACCGGCCCAAGTAAATACATGGGAAAATAAATCCATCATGTATGACAACCAGTTAAATGACTACAGGCGCGGGTACGGCCATTTTGTTTTTGGTGGGGTGCTACAAAGTTACACCCAAAACCGTGGCCCTACTGGAAATCCTGTTTATAGTGTTTCTGTACAAGACCCACGAGAAATACTATCTAATGCTACGATTGTCCTAAACAATTATGCGGGCACCACCTATAACAACAAAAATCTGTTTAACTTATTTGGGTTTTTAGAGTATGACATAAGCGAAGCCTTGCAGGCAGATATAGATTCTGTTCGTGACAGCAAAACCACACTTAAAAAGTATGTTGACCAAAGCAGTGGTGAAGTTTCATACGGTCCAAGGATAGAGGACACGTCGATAATTCTTGACGGAACTGTTCCATCTCCATTTTATTTCCCAGACCTTTACAAGTTTCCAGACTACCTAGTATTTGGCCTACAGAACTATCCGCCAAAATTCCCGGTTACCGGACAGGGACTTTCGAGGAGGTCCGACCAAGGTATACCAATTTATAGAATATTTCAAGCGATGGAGACCCTGTTTGAAATGAACGGGAATCTGCCAGATGAATTCAAGGACAAGGGTTTCGGTGGGGCTATAGAGTTTCGCGGGTTTAAATACGTAGTGGACTGGACGGGGATACCGATTGAGAAAATTCCGAGCATGTACTTTATGGATTTTGACCAGATAGACTTGCTGTCATTCGCCCAAGAGCTGTGTGACATTATTAGTTACGATATGAGCGTTAGCCTGCTTCCGGTTATAAATCACCCAGGGCAAAGCTGGTTGTATAGCAAAAATCAACACTATATTAATACGGGGCAAACCGATAAAATTATCGCTGGGATAATTCGTATAGATACAATAGATAAATCTAAACAGCCTAACTACGGGGCGATTGCAGGCTATCTTGACGGCCTTGAAAATAGAGACATCTATGTAGAGAATAGGAATGTTGGATACGAAGTTTCAAACGTTACCACGAATAAGTTTGTGGTGGGCGCACAAGAAGTAGAAATGCACTACTTCCACTCCAATAAAGACAGGGACAACTTACAATTAAGGAGGCATGACAACGGACTGTCAAATAAATACCAACTGCTACAAAGAAACCAATGGGCTTTGGAGACATCTCTAAAACAGCAGGTTTTACCCTTTTACGGTTTTTTGGGTAAAGACGCCGTAACGATACCTAGAGGTTGGGGTTCTTATCAGCAAATACTATTAGACTCTACAAGTTTGGATGCTTTTGGCGTTGGTAATTATTACATAGCAACCGAAATGGAGCTACGTGCAGCACTAGCCGGATATAAACAGTGGGTTAAGTTTTTACTACAGTACAATGAGAGATACGTTTCTGAGGTTGGGGAGAACCAGGCTTTAAATGGTGCAATTGTTAGGACTTTAGATGCGTCTGAAACTGTTCCGTTTGGCTTTAATAACATTGCAAGTGCTCACGCGCAATACGCCGCCAACGAGTATGCTGTAGATGTTCCTAGGTGTGTTTTTAATTCTGATAGAAATTATGTCGATTCAGATGGTTATCCGGCCAGTCAGTGTTCTCCTCCATATGGATATCCCTTATATTTCAAGCGAGCAGAAAAAATAGGAATACCGCAGGCTGGGTACACTGAGTTGGTAGTAGCAAGAACTCAAATTCAAACGAATCATGAAAAAGCAAAAAACCTAGAAGATAAATATATTGAAAAAAACACTCAAAATGAGGTATTAATAGCGAGTCTTGAAAAAAAGAAGGCGGGGCTTAGTCCGTTTGAGTCAGGAAAAATTGATGAAATGATAGTGAAAATAAAGGAGAAAACGAAGTTAAACGATGCCGCTATTGCTTCTGCTGGATCGCTTAAAGCTAGGGCTAAACAAAGTAAAGACGCAGCGAAACATCTTTCACCATCGATAGACAGAATTGGCGAAGCGAGCAAAAAAAACTCCATGAAGGTTTTTAATTTTGTAAAAGAAGTAGCAAGCAAACATCTTGGCAAAAAGTTTTTGGTTAAAATTCCAAAAATGTGCAACCTAGGATACAATAAGCAAATATCAGATTATTCAGATAATACATTTAATATCAAACAGGGTCCGTTTGGGTTTAGACCTCAGCCAATTAGTAGCGAGTTGAATTATTATGGCTCAGTAGCATTTCAACAGGAAATGTTGGTGAAGAGAAGTACTTTGAACGCTGGTAATGAATACGAACATTACCTTGATAACAAATTACTTTTAGGCCCAAATAGCCCTGTCACCCCTAGGTATAAATACGGAGCCTTAAAAGGAAACTTCAATCCAATATCGGAAAATTGGGATTTTAATTACAAGCCAGAGCCACAGGGTGGATTCTTTAACTATGCTATCTTTGATAAGAGTCTTTCTTTTACAGAAGCTAGAAGTGCGCCAAATTCACAACTGCCACTATCTACACAAAGCCTTCTAACTCCAAAAGACTTAACTAACTTTGTTGGCGACAATGGAAGAATTTCCTGTTACGTAAGATACAATAATAGTCAATTTTTAAATCTTTCATCAATACCCAAGGATAGTGTAGCACAGGAGAAAAAAACGGCGGCGGGTTTAATTCCAGACATATGTGAAGAAGTAAACAATATGGATGCAAACAACAAGGTTAACTTTGACGCTGTCGGTAAACGAATGTCTCAGTCCTTACCTCCTCAGCCCGCTGTAGCTTTTGTTAAGTGTGAATTAAGTGAAAAATTTTACATGCCACCTAAAACCCACAAGGTTAAGACCAAGGTTTTTGGTAGAGATACCGAACTTGTTACTCATGACCCCATATATACCGAAGGTGAAAAAGTAAATGACAGTGGCTGTAAGGTTCCATTCCTTTCGGCGTCTGAAATTAATTTAACCTTCGTCCCAAAAAGGTCTAACGGTGGCTACGATGGAAAGAAGGTGAATAACGACGACTTTGTCAGATATTACAGTTCGATGCTGGATGGGGATATTATAAATACCGATCTAGAAAACCTAGATGACGATAATGTATACGCAATAATTACAGTACCGGGTAAAATTGAAGCTACTCAAGATCAGAGATACATGGACGGCATAATGCAGTCTATGAATGCACCAAACCTTAAAAACGCTCTAACCGTTGACGTGGTCAAGGGAGGGGTTGCGGGGTTTGATAAGCCAAGATCCAAATCCTCACAGGTCGATTTACTTGCCAGGGCATGTAATGACGACAGATTTTCCGCAAACGAGATAAATGAAGCGATGATGTATTATAGGAATAATAAAAAGAATATGGTTATGGGCCAGATTGATGTTGCCATTGGTTTTGCTAGCCCTTCTCCTGTTCACCCCGATGTTGTTGCTTTGCCATTGATGTCTATGGAAAATTGCTATGGACCTTGGCAGTCTCAGTCTATCCAAAATTCCAGTGGAGGTAGCCGTGTTAGGTATACCGATATAGGGGGTAAGATAGAGTTTGTAAAGGATGAAAGTCTAGCGCCCTGGAACTATACCGGTTATCAACTTATGAATGAAGCAGGATCGTTGAAAGCTCAGTTTTCAAACAGCATGTTGCTATTTATGGAGAGGGGCGGATTTGTTATGCCGGAAGCTCCAACGGGAATTTCTTTAGCAAAAGCCTTGCGGAATGAAGGCCCGTTAGTAACTTCTGTATCCGTTAGCATTGGGGACAGCGTTAAGACAACCGTTAAGATGGACTTGTACACTGCTAGATTTGGAAAGATGCAAAAACAAAAAGAAGACGCTATAGGACGTGCCGCCAGAGAGAGACAAAAAATGATAGACGAAAAGAACGCCCTAATTAGAAAGGGTATGGTCAAGTCTGCAACATCAGCAGACATTTTTGGTGGCCTAGAGCGTAAATTTTCTGGAATGATTTCGTCAGCGGAGAATATAGGAGAGGAAATTAAAGAGATGCCAAACAAAATATTCCTCTCAGCCTTGCCAAACGACAATGCTGATTCGAAGGAGGTCGAACAGGCTGGAACTGTAATGGACGGCGATACGGCTGACGCTATAGAACAGAGTTTGGACCAGGAAACAGAAAACCGTAACAAAATGAACACGGCGGGGGGAGATATTGCAGATACTAGTCAAGGAGTGTCTATGACTCCAGATCATCCTAATTTTCCAAGTCCAGAATTCGGTAATTTTGATGTAAACATTTGGCACAACCCTTCAGCACCATAATAGATAGGAAAAGAAAAAATGAGTAACCAAGGAACTGGAAAAGTACAGGATTCTTATCACTCAATTTCTACGGACCATCCGCTTTTTGAAAAATTAGCCCTGTCGGTCTTTACTACCGGTTCGGCTATGGAGTTTTGGAATTATCAACCTCCAAATTCTATTAATTTTATTAACAGAAATTACTTTGGATATGGACCGGCTGCGTCTCCGAGCTTTCTATTCGAAGATATGGGGAACCCGAAACAGTACCATTCTATAATTTACGACATTGTTGAAAATACTCATGAGGAAATAACAGACATTTTTAATAATTGGACCTTTCGGCTTGCAGATGAATCGACACTAACAATAGGGGACGTTCCGCTAGGTAGCTTTGTAGATAAAGCATGTACGTCTATGTCTGAACTTCATCCTATGAATTTTGTACGCTGGACAAAACTGCCATCCGAGTCACTACCGGTTCTTCCAATGTCTGACGTTTTTGGTTATGGTGGATCTAGTCTTGCAACACTTATAGAAATGAACAATTGGGCCTGTTACAAGGTTTCTAAAGAAGGCCAAAGTACACCAATGCACGAGTGGACAGATGAGGGTTCATGGAGTCAGCAGCAATTTCAAGCTATAATGGGTTTTTTGGCAAGTATAAAAGCAAGCAAGAATAACTGTCTAGAATGGACGACCAAGGTTACTTTTAACTTAACACCAGGTCTACCGATGGGTCACGCAAAGCGATGTGAGAAAACTGAGGATGTTAACTTCAAATTACGTCTATATGACCACGCCGTATCGAGAGACGCAAGAAACAGAATCGTTCAAAGGGGACCATTAACCAACGTGAGCGTGCCAGTTCGTGAATTTGGACCGGTGGGCAAAACCGTCGATGGGGTTCCTACCGATGGGCAAACCGAAACGGCACAACCCCTGGACGTTGTTGCCGACTCTATTAGTGGAAAGGGCAGAAGTGGAAGTCTACAGTGTATTGCGATACTTAACGATGAATTAGGGCCGTGTAAAAACTTATTGAACATCGATGAGATATCAAATACAAACGCTGCCGATGATAATTTTAGCATAGACGATGTGCTAAAAAAGTATCAACCCACTACGGGAAAAGCCACGCCTCTTCAGGCTCAAAACAAAAATCCCAACCAGTGGACTCCAGTTTGGAGGAACTCAAAATGCAACGACGGCGCAAGCAACAAGCCTGATGCGGTTGTAGTTTGGAACTTTGCCAAAAGAACATACGCTAAAGGTACAACAGTAATGTTGAACCAAATGGGAGGAAGTCCACCAAACGGTGTTATCTGGGCCGTTATAGATTTTGGAGCAGACCCAACAATTCCAGTTAGCCAAACTTTTGAGGGGAGGTGGGATTTTACAACCCTGATAGCAAACGGAAATGGGTTTTTCAGGAAATTTAAACCTGACAGAAGCGAGCCTCTTAATAATAATAAATATGAAACATTTACTCCACAGGAGTACGAAACGGAGTTTAGGCAGAAATATTATACGGACCTTTGGACCGCTGCTACTGCTCCTGAAAAGGATGATTATGCTAGAAATTTAATATTTGATGGCACGCTATCGAACAATCCACGAGCCATTAATTTTAATGTTAATGGTAAAGGCTATGTTCAGATGACATCTTGGGATTTTTTACATAATAGTATGGGGGGCACAAGAGACGAAACTTCGATAGGAACTACCGTGGCTGAGTTGACTCCAGATGGAGATACGTGGGAAGAAAGAGAGATCGCTAAAGGTGGAGACGGCGAAGACTACGAACCGTCAAGAATACAGGGTTTTGAAGCCGCTCCGTTTTTCGGATCTTTAATTCCAAACGGTTACAAGCTTGACCCAATTAATGGAGCTGATGATGACACGGTTAATTACTTTTTAGGTAGTCCTGCTGGTTCGAACAAGTTTCATGCTATAGAATTTGATACAAATGGAAATCCTATGGTTGGCAAGGTAAAATCCCTATGGGGAGCACCCATTATACCTGACGGAGGTAGCCCCTTTCAAGACGCTTCCTGTAGCCATATCTACAAAACGAATCCGAAGGGTTTTCTTGATCAGGACACCATAATAAAAACCAACGGAGGAATGATACCCGCAGACGTTGCTGTACATTCAAGCCCAAACGGTGACAACGGTAGACCTATTACTAACATTGAGTATTTAAATGAGTATATGACTCTTAGCAGTACCCCTGTTATTAATACGGATACTTATTTTAAAACCTTCCAAGTTGCGTCAGTGCCCAAACCTCTATACAAAGATCAACCATTAAGATACTCTTGGCTCGCAAGGGTTACCCAAGAGGGGGGTATAGACGTTGCAAACGAGTCGTGGGATTTAAGACCAAATGCCGGAAATAAGGTACAATTCAGGCCTCTTATGGCTGAAACATATCTTACTTTTGGATGTGGCACTTACGAAAGTGTTCTCGTAGATAATAAAGCTAATGGTGTTGAGTACCTCAAAAACATGTTTCACATGTCCGAAAGAAGCCGGGCAACTCAAGAATCACGTACTCCAGTTTTAGGAGCTAATCTTTACAATAGAGCGTCTGATGAATTCAAGGAACATAACAGTCCAGTCGATTACTCATCTACTCTTGTTGGAACTAACCCTCCCTACTCTCCATATGCTTATGGATTTCCAGTTGGTACTCATATAAAATGGGCAGATGATCCCCACACGTATTACGCAGCGGGCAATTTTAACAAAAGCATTTGGGGTGATACTAACTCTTCTAGAGTAGGCAACCCAAACGCCATTGGTATCAGTTCTGCTGTTTTTACAATAAAATCAGTAGGTAAGGATTCTGTTTCTTTTGAGGTGGACTGTAGCATAGGAGTACCTTCTCAAAAGAATACTTTTGGCGGGGCTTTTAATAATTTTAGCCTCATACTTGGTGGTAGCGTTAATATAAATGTAAGTACCGGCCCAACATTCGATGCAGGTGATTCATTCTATTGGGGAGGTGGTGACAACCCTTGGAGTTTCAACACGACTAATTGCCACGCGAAAGTATGGCAGGCATGGCCCCGTAACTTAACAGTGTTTGACTCAAGATTCTTTGTAGCCCACCACTTTAACGCTGGACTAAATGCTAAGGGGGTTGATAAATATGTTACTAAAACTCTTTATCTCGGCAATAAGGTGCTTGATGCCATAAATATACCAGATAATCTTCGTAACGCTGCTGTGGTAGCGGGGTTTACTTCTGATGTTTATGGACCTTCATATATAGCAGAGTATCTATTTCGGAACGATAAAATTTGGAGCATAGACAGTGATGTAGAGTTATCCAACACTGATCAAAGCGAAGGTTGGGTAGGAGAGGGAAACCTTATTTATCCCGTGGATACTGTTTCTTATACCCCTGCAAATTCCAATGAGTATGAGGTAGATTATAAAGAACCAACCTATTCTAATAAATCCATCGGAGGAGGGACGACAGCAGATAACTCGTTAGTGCCTGTGGGTACTAAGGTGTTACGTGATGGACCCTTTAGGGACATAGCTCAATGGCGGGTTAACCCAAAGTGCAGGCTGAAATTACTTCCATTTAAACATTATAGAAATACGATTGGTGTTGCTAAAGATGATCAATTAATTAACGTCATGAAACGAGTTGGTGTGATCTTGGGTTCCGCTATACCCAATGCTCGAATCCTTGTGTCAACCGCTGCCCAGACTGGGTATCAGGTGGGCGATAGATTTACCACCTCTGGTGGTAGCGGCAAAGATGTTATATTAGAGGTTTCCAAAGTGGTGTCAGGAGCGGTTACACAGTTTAAGGTAATCAACGGCGGGCACGGATTTGCCCCTATAGATTTTATGAAACAGTGGGACTTGACCGATACGTCAAAACCCGTTGCTAGAACATTCAACGTAAATAGCACCTCACCCGTCAAGTTAAAACCTCTAAAACTCAAAGGTTTAGGAAAGGGGTTGCAGGGATGGGTAGTCTACGGAGAAGTGGTCCAAAGGGAGGTTACACACGCCAAACCGGCTGAGTGTGGAAGTAATCTAATTTCACCATCGACAAAAAATTCAAGTTACGTGACTCTAGGTGGACTTAGACAGTCTGTCGCTTGGGACGCAGAGGATAAGTCGCCTGATGATAAATACGATGTTATGATGTGGTTTCATAACGATATTTCACACACCTTTCAATATCACGGCGATTATGGGGGACACGGGCCATCGTACCAACAGTGGCTTACAGTTAACCCTCTTCCAGAATGATTTTGTGTATAATAAAGTAGAACTCTTTAAATAGGAGATAAAAATGGCTGATATAAAATTTTATGCAAACCTAGAAATCGCTGCAACTGGCGATAATCCTACCCTCATACGACACGATTTAGGGTCTGGAATAGGATTTTACGGTGCTGGGTTTGGCATTTCTGTTCCTGTGGGACAGAGGCAAGATAGCACATTTTTGACCAACTCAAACGGAACGGTCCAGGGTATTAAGCTACAAAATACAAAATGGGCTTCAGTCAGCGGAGTTTCTCATAATGGAAATACAGAAATTGATAATGAGAAGATTCCAAACTACTACGCCCCTCTTAATATTAGGTTTACTCACGAGGATGAGGTAAGAGTTCAAAACTGTAAACTAAGAATTTTCGACAGAAACGACATAAACAAACAGGCCAGCGGTGTCACAACCTATGTTTACGAAGTTAGACACCCCGATGGCGCTGAAACTGACACTAACGTATTGGTAAATCGTGGAGAAGTTGATAGTCACGGCTGGAAAGAGTATGACCCTGGCGATACGATGTTCAATACGACCTTTACAAACTCTCCAGGTACAAGTGGTACAAACGCCGTACAGTCCGATCAGGGCAAAACGGGGGTTTTGACTACGGATGGTGCGGCCCATGTGACACAACGGCACGACTGGTATGTAGCCATGTCAGCAGAGCCAGACAGTATTGGGAGTAAAACAGACTATGGACTTTATTTTACCTGCGAATACCTGTAATACCACTCTATAGTAGTTAGTTCAACCTTTTACACTTTTAATGGAGATGCAAATAATGTCATTATCACATACTAATGAACTTAGATATACTTACAACTCTGGTGGAGAAAAGAAAGTCAAAACAATCAGCAAAACTGAGACAGATTCCGCAGAAATGAACGTATCTGAAGAGTATGTCTTAGCCGACCCTACAGAGACTCCTCTTACCTTGGAGTACTTTGAATTTACTACAGCGGCAAAGGCAAAATCTGTTTATTTAAGACTTGACGGTTATAATGGTACTCTTAAGGGTGGAGTAGACGGTGCTTCCACAATGAAAGCTTTGGTCGATGGAGAGCCGTATGCTTGGTCTTATAACGGTGGCACTAGTTTCCCTCCTGGTACTGCAAACCCGATGGTGGACGCTACCGATATGCTCTTATTAGTGCCTGATGCTGGCCAGACTCCTGGTACTACGGGTACGCTTACCGTTTCTGTTCTTTATGACCCTGCTTAAAAGTACAATTAGCTTAAACCTTTGGATCAAATCAAAAGGGGGTGGAATCGTCCACCCCTTTTCGATAGGACATTTATCACTTTTAAAGGAGGTGTCCTATGAGCGGGTCCACATTAGGATGGAGCGGTGATCCAAATGATCCCACTTCGCTTGCTATTGGAATTGCAAAATTAGAAACTTTTTGTCGAAGCCTTGAAGATAAAATCGACAAAAATCAAGAGTCCTCTGATGATGTTGTCAAAATACGCATTGAGCTGGATGAGCTAAAGTCCAAAGTTTCTGAGCTTAAGGCTCGTCTCGTGTCCGTGGAAGACCTCCAAGAAGACGTAGAGTCTGCTAAGAAGATGCTCAAAATGCTAAGCCCTAAGACTTTGCTAGCCGGTATAGCTATGGTAATGGGAGGAAGCGTAGGAGGTAGCGCCGTTGTCGATTCTATAACAGGAGACGAGGCCGTTATAGAGGAAAAAGTAGAGGACCAGGACCATAAATACGAAGATTTATTGAAAAAGATAAAGGAATTGGAGTTAGAGAAGAAGAAATAAAAAAGGGGGCATTTCTGCCCCCCAGGTCTGAGATGATGAC
>Ga0233438_10001975_pt1 | contig 21387 bp, 11 predicted proteins | sample SI_123_September_FD_182720 | JGI IMG/M metagenome (GOLD analysis project Ga0233438, IMG submission 182720) | Seawater microbial communities from Saanich Inlet, British Columbia, Canada - SI_123_September2016_10_MG | ecosystem: Environmental > Aquatic > Marine > Inlet | place: Canada: British...
GATTGGTATTGATGTTACCACCAAAGAGGGATTAACCGCTAAATTTGAGTACAAAACATCACGAAACTTACAGTTAAATGTAATCTCAGCAAGAATGGTAGAGGTTAGGAATAAAGAAGTTATCATCGGTGCAGGCTTCAGAACCACAGGTTTACGTTTGCCTATAAAGATGAATGGCAGTAGAGTAATTTTAAGAAATGATTTAAATATCCGTTTTGATTTCTCTATACGTGATGGTGTAACGGTAGTTAGAACCTTAGAAGGGAACAATGGTGAAGATAGCAATATCCCTACAGCTGGTATTCGTACGGTGAGTATACGACCATCTATTGATTATAAAATCAGTGATGTTCTGAACCTACGCATGTTCTATAACAGAAATTCGAACAACCCAGTAACGAGTAACTCTTTTCCCTCAGCATTAACAGATTTTGGGGCATCTATTCGATATACACTTCAATAAAAAAGAATTACAATGTTGCAAGACTTTTAGTCGGGATGAGAGGTTTATTTTATGATCTGAATTCCCCTTTGTGAGGGAATACAATATATCGTCTGTAGCTCCTTTCTCGCTAGCATTCTTTTTATTTAGCGACTCATTCAAGCTCAAAGTTTGACTCGATGTCAAATAAAAAGTCTGATTCATTTTATGAACCAGACTTATATTGTCGGGATGAGAGGATTCGAACCTCCGATCTCTGGTCCCCCAGACCAGCACTTTAACCGGACTAAGCTACATCCCGTTTATCGAGTGCAAATAACTACAAATAAATAGAATTCAAAAAGTCTATTATTCTAAAAGGTTTTTAAAAAATATTGCATCTTTGAATATTGATATGATCAATCAAAAGTTATTTTCATTTTTAACTCAGTTAGCCAAACACAATAACCGGGATTGGTTTCACGAACATAAACACGACTATGTTGAAACGCGTAAAATGGTCGTTGATTTTTCCATTGAAATGGAGCAACGACTAAATAGGACCGACGCTATTGAGTTAACTAAATTATTCCGCATCAATAGAGATGTACGTTTTAGTTCAGATAAGTCACCATATAAAATAAATATGAGTGGATATTTTAAACGGTTAGGGGCCGAACGTAGAGGTAGTTACTACTTTAGTATAGAGCCTGGGAATACGGTTGTAGGGGGTGGTTTTTATGATCCCAATAAAGATGATCTGTATAGAATTCGGAAAGAATTGGAAATGGATAATCGCATTGAATCTATTGTTAGTGATCCATTATTTAAAAGGTATTTTGGAACACTGTTAGGTAATGCTGTGGCCACTGCTCCTCGACATTTTGATAAACACCATCCCCATATACACTGGATTAGAAAAAAACAATTTTATGCTTTTAGAACGTTTTCAGACGATGAAGTGATGCATTCTTCCTTTCCTGATGAAGTTCAAAAAACATACCACGCACTTCGTCCATTTTTCAACTACATGAGTGAAGTGTTAACGACCGATTTAAATGGGGAATCTATTTTATAAAGTAACACCCATTTTTACCATCCAATTAAATCCTGCCATAGGATAAATATAGTTGAAGTCCTGTCTTTGGTTGTCAATAAAACCACTAAAGGTGTATCCGTTTGGCGAATAATACGTATTAAAAATATTATTTAGATAGATTCCGACAGTGAGTTTTTGTAGGCCTTTAATCTCTTGATTTTGATAATCCAAAGACCAATCGGAGGTGAAGAAAGCCGGAAGACTTCGATCATTATGTTGAGTATTATCCAGATATTGTTTGCTCACATATTTATTTTGACTGGTTATTGTAAAACTTGGATGTATTTGAAAACTTAAATACATTGCCGCAATAGCATTCGGAGAGAATGAAATATCGGTATGGGTATAGACTTGCTCTCTTGTGGTATATGGGGAGGTCCACTCTCCAACGTATTCTGTGAATTTATCTATCTTATTTTTCGATAAAGTCAGATTACCTCCAACTTGGGACTTTTTGGATAACGGGAATTGACCTTCAATTTCAACTCCTCTACGGTAACTACTCTCCACATTGGTCCGAATAGCTTCACCTACATCATTCACCGCACCAGTAAGAACCAACTGATTGGTATAATCCATTGAGTAGAAATTGATATGTAGTTGATTTCTATTTTTGGCATACTTTAAACCCAATTCGATATTATTTAATGCTTCATTCTTAGGCCATTGAGAGGGTTTATTGTTTCTAAAATCATCCCTTACCGGTTCTCGATTTCCCTGTGCAAAAACACTATATACAATATAATTTTTATGAACATAGCTAAACCCTATTTTAGGGTTAAAAAATCTGTAATTCACCGTTTGATTTGATAAGTTAAGGCTATCATCCAGTCCCTCAAATGAATAATGAATAGCTCGATATTGAAGGTCTAAATAGGGGATGAAATTCCGATAATTATAACTCATTTTCAGGTAAGCGTTACCGTCTGTTTTTAGTGATATATTATCGTAATATCGCTGCTTGATATCCTCGTAATCGGTAAAGGATGTGGCAATGACCTCACCAAAATGAGCTCCTTTGTACGAATTGAAACCTATTCCAGCATGGAGGTCTAGTTTATTCTTCTGAAAATGGAGGCTGGTCAGTCCACCTGCCAGAGTATTATCCAACCATCTTCTTCGTATGAGATCGGCCTCTGTAAAGGTATCCTTATTTACAATTGTACTATCCATACCATAATTTTCTAAATTTTCATTGGTCTTAAACTGTTCGAAATACCCTTTGCCAGTGGTGATATAGGCAGCAGAATTCCATTGTAAAAATGGAGAGATAGTATGATCAAAGAAAAATTGGTAGTGATTTTGATTGTATTGATCTATTTCGTTTTCATAGGTATAGGCATTATACGTTTTATTGGGGCTATTTTGTAAATGATTGAGATCATTTCCAGTAATGTATAAAGAAGAAATATACCGGTTAAGGGAAGCAATATCCCCATTAAATTTAGGTTCTGGAATCCCATTCCAAGCTTGATAGGTACGTTCTTGTCCCAGCATAATATTGGCTTTAAAAACCGATTTTTCCCCATACTTTGCTGCTGTTAGGTTGGCAGAATGGAGATTCGTTTCGGCTCGATCAATAAAGCCATCGCTATGTATCATACTCCCCCTCAATTGTATGGCCCAATTATTTTTCAATCGTCCCGTACCGTAGTTTAGTGAAAGTCGTTGGGTGTTAAAACTTCCGGAGCCTAGAGAAATTTGAGTAAATGCTCGGGGGGATAAATCTGCTGTTCTAATATTCACACTTGCCCCAAAAGCAGCAGCTCCGTGGGTACTGGTTCCGATGCCTCGTTGAATTTGAACACTCTCTGTCGAGCTAGCAATGTCAGGCATATTCACCCAATACATCCCTTGGCTTTCCGCATCATTAATTGGAATTCCATTAACGGTTACATTTACTCTAGTGGGGTCTATTCCACGTACGCGTATACCCGTGTACCCAATACCGTTTCCAGCGTCAGAGGATACCACGGTGCTTGGTGTCATGTTTAATAAGAATGGAAAATCTTTACTTTGATCGAGTTGGATAATCTCTTCTTTATTTAGATTGGTAAATGTGGTTGGAGAAAAATCATGGGCTCTTACAGACGTAATTATAGCGGCATCTAAATAATCCATAGCGGGATTTAAAAATAAAATCTTTCCAGATCTTTGACCAGTTAAGTCTAGTGAATCTTGATAGATTTCATATCCAATATGACTAATGGTTAAGGCATATATCCCAGATGGGATGTCCATTAAATTTAGTGTCCCGTTGTTTGTGGAGTAACAAGAATAGGTGAGACTTTTGTTTCTTAATTGCACAAAGGCAGCATCAATAGACGCATAGTCTTTGGCATTTTTGAGTTGTGCTGTAAAGTTTTGGCCATATGATGTCATTGTTATGATAACAATCGTGAGGATAAGTGTGATTTTTTTCATTCCTGTGTATTTTTTTTAAACAGGAGTGTAGAGTGATACATGATTTGTTTCCTACGGTAGCATTATCTACATCAGGTCTCATTGGTAAACCAATATGGGTATCATCTCAGCATTTTGCCCTGGCAAAATGCACCCCTTTAATTATGCAATATTAAAATAATATTTAAGATTTAACTTATTGTTTTCTCTCCTCACAATTTATGCCCAGTATTCGTGTAAGTAGATACATCAACATAAATTTGTAGTTTATAAAACATTGCACATGACCGCAACCGCAAATTTAGCCACAGTTGATCAAGCTATTGAGCTTGGTCTATCCGCAGAAGAGTTTGATAAAATCATCGAAATCCTTGGCAGAACACCCAATTTTACAGAAATGAGTGTATACTCGGTAATGTGGAGTGAACATTGTTCATACAAGAATTCCATTGTATGGTTGAAGAAACTTCCTAAAGAGGGACCTATGATGTTAGCTGAAGCAGGGGAGGAAAATGCTGGTTTGGTAGATATTGGGGATGGATTAGCGTGTTGTTTCAAAATAGAAAGCCATAATCATCCCAGTGCATTAGAGCCTTATCAAGGAGCTGCAACTGGCGTAGGAGGAATTAACCGAGACATCTTTTCAATGGGAGCTCGTCCAATTGCACAATTGAATTCACTACGCTTCGGGAATATTAAAACTGACCGAACCAAGTGGCTAGTTAAAGGGGTGGTCCATGGCATTAGTGGATATGGAAATAGCTTTGGCATTCCCACGGTTGGTGGTGAGGTTTATTTTGATGATTGCTATGAAACGAATATTCTGGTGAATGCGATGAGTGCAGGGATTATGAAAGTAGGGGGTGAGGTGAGTGCTATTGCAGAAGGGGAAGGAAATCCGGTATATATATTTGGTGCTGCTACAGGTAAAGATGGTATCGCAGGGGCAGCATTTGCGAGTAAGGATATTGGTGAAGATGCGATGGATGATCTGCCGGCTGTTCAGGTAGGGGATCCGTTTTGGGAAAAACTCATTCTGGAAGCGACTTTAGAGATTATAGAAACGGGAGCTGTAGTGGGGCTCCAAGACATGGGAGCTGCTGGGATCACCTGTTCCACATCAGAAATGAGTGCAAAATCAGGGACCGGTATGCGTATTGATTTGAGCAAAGTGCCGCTTCGTCAGCCCCACATGAAAGATTGGGAAATATTACTTTCGGAGAGTCAAGAGAGAATGTTGGCTGTGGTTCATCAAGGTCGAGAGCATGAAATTGAAAAAATACTTCAAAAGTGGGATTTAACGTATAATATTATTGGTGAGGTGACCAATACAGGAAATGTAGAATATTGGATGGATGGGGAGAAAAAAGCTGAAATACCCGCTGAAAGTTTAGCCTTGGGTGGAGGAGCACCAGTATACCACAGAGAATGGGAAGAGCCAGCTTACTATGCCAAAAATAATGCCTTTAATATTAATGATATTGATCAACCAAGCGATTTGTTAGCTGTTGCTAAATTCATCAGTACACTGCCCAATATTGCCTCTAAAAAATGGGTGTACGAGCAATACGATTCAATGGTTGGTACCATAAATCAAAGCACAAACGGAGCAAGTGATGCATCCATCGTGAAAATTAGAGATACCCAACGTAGTTTAGCTTTGACGACCGATTGTAATTCCCGCTATGTATGGGCAGATCCAGAACAGGGAACAGCAATCGCAGTAAGTGAGGCAGCGAGGAATATTGTATGTAGTGGTGGGCAGCCGAGTGCTGTGACTAATTGTTTGAATTTTGGAAACCCCTATGATAAAGGTGTTTATTGGCAATTTAAAAATGCCATTTTAGGGATGAAAACAGCTTGCGAAAAATTTGAAACTCCTGTAACAGGAGGTAATGTTAGCTTCTATAATCAAGATTCTAAAGGCAACGCAGTTTTTCCAACACCTACTATTGGTATGATTGGAATAATCGATGAAGATGAGCACATAACAACACTTGGATTTAAAAATGAAGGCGATGTCATTATCATGTTGGGGGAGAGTAAAGAAGATATTGGCTCATCACAATATTTGGTTAACTATCACGGGACAGATCACTCTCCCTGTCCTTATTTTGATTTAGAAGCTGAAGCTAATTTACAGCAGAATGTACTCGATCTCATTCGAAAGGGGATGGTTAAATCTGCCCATGATTGCTCAGAAGGAGGTCTGTTTATTACACTACTAGAATCTGCAATGGCCGGCAATTTAGGATTTGATGTTGCCAAAAATAATGACACCATTCGAGACGATGCTTTCTGGTTTGGTGAATCACAAAGTAGGGTTGTTATTTCTGTTAATAAAGATGAAGTCGAACGAATAAAATCTCTAATCAAAGTGCCATTTACAGTATTAGGTGAGGTGACTGCTGACGAAATATCTGTGGACCATGATCATTGGGGTTCCATATCCAAATGGAAGCAAGCCTATGATTCTGCATTGGAGAAAGCGTTAGTTTAAATCGTTATTGTACATCGAAAATCCGTTCTAAACTAGAATGTTTATTTTTTACATTCAAATGAGTTTATGGATTGGAGACCTTCATTATTGCGTTAAATTTGCACCACATTAAACGTTATGTCCGCAAAGATTATTTACACTAAAACAGATGAGGCTCCGATGTTGGCCACTTTTTCCCTTTTACCTATCGTAAAATCGTTTACAAAAGCAGCCGGGGTGCATGTAGAAACTAGAGACATATCACTAGCGGGTAGAGTACTTTCTCAGTTTCCTGAATTACTAGATCCTGAACAACGTGTGGGCGACCATCTATCAGAATTGGGGGAATTAGCTAAAAAACCAGAAGCCAATATTATTAAACTTCCTAATATTTCCGCATCTGTCCCCCAATTGAAAGCGACCATTCTCGAGCTTCAAAAAAAGGGATATCCTATTCCAGATTATATAGATAATCCCACAACCCCTGCAGATCAAGAAATTGCTGCTAGATATAACAAAGTGAAAGGGAGTGCAGTAAATCCTGTACTGCGTGAGGGAAATTCAGACCGAAGAGCCCCTCGTGCAGTAAAAAATTATGCCAAGAAAAATCCACATCGCATGGGTAAATGGCATCCAGATAGTAAAACGTATGTAGCAACAATGGTATCCGGTGATTTTAGAACTAACGAAAAATCAGTCACTATTCAGAAAGATACCACCTACCACATACAACATATACATACGTCAGGTCAAATTACTGAATTAAAATCGAGTGCACCATTAATTAAAGGTGAAATAATCGACTCAACATTTATGAGTAAAAAAATGTTGATTGCTTTCTTAGAGGAATCGGTTCAAGCTGCCAAAAACCAAGGGATCTTATTCTCCCTTCATATGAAAGCTACGATGATGAAGGTTTCGGATCCAATCATATTTGGTCATGCTGTTTCGGTCTATTTTAAGGATGTGTTAGCTAAATACAACGATGTATTTAGAGATTTAGGCGTGAACTTAAATAATGGATTTGGTAATTTAGTTTCAAGTATCCAATCCTTGCCTAAAGAACAAAAAGAGGCGATTGAAGCAGATATTCAAGCAGCGATTACCAATGGTCCAGATTTAGCCATGGTAAACAGTGATAAAGGAATAACGAATTTACATGTTCCTAGCGATGTAATTATTGACGCCAGTATGCCCGCTATGATTCGGACAAGTGGTCAAATGTGGAATGCTGCAGGTAATCTACAAGATGCAATAGCTGTAATTCCGGATAGTAGCTATGCTCCACTATACAGCGCTACTATTGATTTTTGCAAAAAGTATGGTGCGTTTGATCCTACAACAATGGGTACCGTTCCTAATGTTGGTTTGATGGCTCAAAAAGCAGAAGAATACGGTTCTCATGACAAAACATTTGAAATAGAACAGCATGGTGAAATTCAAGTCATCGATGGAGATGGAAATGTACTTCTTTCACATCATGTTGAAGCGGGTGATATCTGGAGAATGTGTCAAGTCAAAGATGCCCCCATTCAAGATTGGGTAAAATTAGCGGTTAATCGAGCCCGAGCGACCAACTGGCCAGCTATATTCTGGTTGGATCAAGGACGTGCACATGATGCAGAATTGATCGAAAAAGTTCATCAATACTTAAAAAATTACGATACTACGGGCCTAGATATTCGAATATTAAGTCCGTATAATGCCACCTTATTTACTCTAGATCGAGTAAAAAATGGAGAAAATACAATTTCTGTTACCGGTAATGTTTTACGCGATTATCTGACAGACTTATTCCCTATTTTAGAATTAGGTACTAGTGCAAAAATGTTGAGCATTGTGCCCTTAATGAATGGGGGAGGTTTGTTTGAAACAGGAGCTGGAGGAAGTGCACCGAAACATGTAGAGCAATTTTTAGAGGATAATTATTTGCGCTGGGATTCATTGGGCGAGTTTTTAGCTTTAACGGCCTCGTTAGAACATTTAAGTATGGTCTTTGAAAACCCTAAAGCCAAAGTGCTTGCGGATGCTTTGGATGAAGCCGTAGAAAAATTCTTAGAAAATGATAAATCGCCAGCTCGAAAAATTGGAGGAATTGATAATCGGGGTTCTCACTTTTATTTAGCCATGTATTGGGCAGAAGCCTTAGCTAGTCAGCAGACGGATTCAGATCTTCGTGAAAAATTTGAAACGGTTGCGGAGCTTATGGGCAGTAATGAACAAAAAATTATTGATGAGTTAGCAGCAGTTCAAGGTCATCCTGTATCCATCAATGGATATTATGCCCCAGACGAATCTACAACAAATAGAATTATGAGGCCTAGCGAAACCTTAAATCAAATATTGCAAGGGATAGCATAGCCATTAACTATGTAAAGCGCGATTTCCGGTAGCAGCAAGAGCAGCTTCTTTGGTTACTTCGCTTGTTGTGGGGTGTGCATGACAGATACGGGCAATGTCTTCTGCACTAGCTCTAAACTCCATAGCAACGGCTATTTCAGAAATCATATCAGCAACACGTGGTCCAATCATGTGAGTACCTAATACCTCATCTGTTTCTGTATCGGCTAGTATCTTAACAAATCCATCGATATCCATTCCTGCAACAGCTCTTCCATTGGCTCTAAACGGGAATTGGCCAACATTATATTTTTTACCAGCCGCTTTAAGTTGCTCTTCAGTTTGACCAATACCAGCGACCTCTGGCCAAGTGTAAACAACGCCAGGAATTAAATTATAGTTTATATGTGGTTTTTGACCAGCAATACATTCAGCAACCATTACTCCTTCTTCTTCAGCTTTGTGCGCCAACATAGCTCCTTTAACGACATCACCAATAGCATAAATATTGGAGATGTTAGTTTGCAAGTGATCATTGGTTTCAATTCTGCCTCGTTCATCTATATTAACACCCGCTTTTTCTAGGGCTAAACCATCGGTGTATGGTCTTCTGCCTACAGATAAAAGACAGTAATCCCCCACCAATTGAATCTCACCTTTTTTGCCTTCAGCGGAGACGGTAACCTGTTTTCCTTTTGATGTAACACCAGTAACCTTATGCCCAAGATGTAGTTTCATGCCTTGTTTTTTCATGATTCTGCCCATCTCTTTTCCAAGTCCACTGTCCATAGATGCAATTAAGCTATCCGCGTATTCTACCACAGAAACTTCTGATCCCAAACGGCTATATACAGAACCTAATTCAAGACCAATAACCCCCCCACCGATAACGATCAGGTGTTTTGGAATTTCTTTTAGTTCTAAAGCTTCAGTAGAAGTAATTATTCGTTTTTATCGATGGTAATTCCAGGCAAGGTACTTGGTTTGCTTCCGGTTGCTATAACAATATGCTTAGCAGAAATTTCCTCTTTTTTATCTCCATCGATAGTGATGGTGTGGGCATCAATGAACGATCCTACTCCCGTAAAAACATCAATTTTGTTTTTTTTCATGAGAAAGTCTACCCCTTTTGTCATTTGGTCTACCACCCCTTGTTTTCTGGCAACCATTTTTTTAAAATCAATCGTTGGAGTACCAATTTGAATTCCGTGGTCAGCAAACTTGTGAAGAGCATCATGATATTGGTGAGAACTATCAAGCATGGCTTTACTTGGGATACAACCTACATTTAGGCAAGTGCCCCCTAAAGTATTATATTTTTCAATGATAGCTGTTTTTAATCCTAGTTGTGCGCATCGAATGGCACAAACATATCCGCCAGGTCCTGAACCGATTATTGCTACGTCGTAGTTATTCATTTTCTATTGTTTGATTTAATATATTTCTTCTTGTTCATCAATGCGTATTCCGGCAGAAATCACGTTAGTGACATTTTCTAATCGCATATTTTGTTCTAATTTGATTGGGTATTTTCCAGCTTGGTCAAATATTTTTCGATGTAAAATAGGCAGTTGGAATGTAATGACGGATCCCAATCCAGAGCCTAACCATTTGCCAGATTTTTCAGCTAAATCAACAGAGATGGGGTAGGATGTTATGGTGCTATCTGGTTTGGTGATGGATAATTTCAACTGAATATTGGAAAAAGGATAGTCTGTATTTATCCGGATGTTTGCATATATTTGGTGATAATGACCAGGATTTGCAATGATTGCAGTATCATTTAGGATTTCATTGTATGACCATCCATCTTCTTGCAGATCATGAAATGAGTCTAAGAGGGAACTGTTTGTACAAGAAACAGTAAATGAAAACAATAAAATAGCAATATATGAATATACTCTCAAGGTGAATGCAAATGTAAAAAAAAAGCCCAATAGCCGTATTGTGTTGGGTGTTTATGATTCCTGTAAGATTGCATTTTTTTTGCTGTGGTGATTTTGTAAGATCAGAGTACGGCTGAAACGTAATTACTAAATCTGGTGATACGCAGTTGTTTTTTGTACTCCGCCAAAACATTCGCAATAACTCCATATTTCATTTAAAAAAAATGACTACTTTAAACGAAAAGAATATTTAAAAAATTTTAGAGAGATTTCTTCGGCTACAGCAAGTCGGGATTTGAATTTTGCTGTTGAGAATGGAATGATTGAAAAAATTGGAGATAAAAATACAACGAGATATAAATACAAATAAAAAAACAAAGCCTAACACTTTGTATAAGTAATGGCAGGATAAGTGGTTAATATTAAGATTTGTAGCCCGCTCAAACTGTGTAGTGGTATGAAAGGAAACTACCACGAAATCCGCCACTACTCGTACAATTTAACATTACCCAGCTACTTCATATGGCATGGGTGAATGAAATTTCATTCACTGTTCTGCCCCATGATTTTTACTATCTTTTCAAACGTTATGTACAAGAAGTTCGATGATCTACGATTATAATTTCTTTTTTAAATCGATGGGTAAGGCATCTCGATGAAGCATGATGCTGATAGTTTTTAAGGCGACATAGGGCATAGAAGCATAAAAATAACCATCACAATCGTTGTTGTCGGTGCCCCAACTATTTTTGACAATGAAATATTCATTGCCCTTTTGGTCGGTGACTAATCCCGTAAAATGCATGCCGTGGTCGTCTGTTGTTAAATAATTATCAAATGCCTCCTGACGCATGGTTTGGGTGATACTTTTTTCTGGGCCTGGGCTATCAAACGGTGTTCCTTCTTTTTTTGCCCCAGCATTATTAAAATATGGATTGTCTTTTCCTATAGATTTGAGTTTGGATTCATCCTCAGGAACAAGGGCTAGACCATCTCTAAAACTAAACCCTTTTTCACTCACATCTGCAGCCCAACCAATGGAATATCCATTCATAACCGCATTTTTTTGAATTTGCATCATTTCATCCAGAGGTACATTAAATGCCGTTGCCCAAATCCAATTGTCTGGGACTTCAACCACAAAGTGGGTATAAAATGGATGATGTGTAAAGGATGAGATAACCACATAATCATTCATATTTAATCCTAATTTTTGAGCAAAGCTCATGGGCGAGTATGTTTTACCTTGATAACTAAAAGTTTCGGGTATTGGGCCAAGGTATTGATCCAACACAGCATTGAAGGCAGCTTTCCAACTCGTAGTTAATTGTCCTTGTTTATTTTTTATAACAGCATCCAGCATACCTTTTAATACAGCTTCCATCTCACTGTGGTTGTGCTTATCTAAACCATAATTTAACCCCTGATAGGCTTCTTGTGGCATAATGCCATATTTTTTAATGACATGGGGAATATCGTGGAAAGCCCCTCCTTGGCTAAAGTTGGTCAGGCCATGCATTCGAACATAGTTTTCTGCTTTGTCCTCATATGCTTTACGAACGACATACATCTCACTCAATTTGTGTTTTCCTTTTCCGAGTCGTATCAGTTCACTTTCCATAAAACTGAGTGCACTAAAACTCCAGCACGTTCCCGTTCTATTTTGATTTTGAACTGCAGTAGCTTCAATATCTTTTTTAAGGGTAAATACATAACCTCCACCCTTCTTATTTCGGAGGGTATCTTGTGCGTTTAATTGAAATTGAAATAAAAATAAGCTGCTAATTAATACAGCTGATACAAGAATTAATCGATTCATAAGGCTCGGAAATTAAGAAATAATAAGTAGAATATGATATAAAAATGAAATAGAATAACTTACTAACCTTTAAGTTTGTTGCATACGTATGCGAATTTTTGGATTTATTCTGTTTTTTATTTTTTCATCAATCCTATATGCTCAGGATATGGAAGCATTAATCAAAGGCGAACGAGAAGCATTTGAGGTTAAAAATAATTTTAAATCCAAGCGAAGCGGTCAAGCGTATGATTTGACGTTCCAACGACTCCAATTAGCCATCGATCCAGAAGTAAAATATATTGAAGGGAGTGTATATTCCGAATTGACGGCATTAGAAAATGGTTTTTCCCAGTTTTCATTTGATTTAGATGATCGAATGACGGTTGATTCAGTGTGGTTTCAAAATAAGTCTATTTTCTATGTTCATTATAATGATGAAATTACTATTACGATTCCTCCACAAGATAGGGATGATCAGGTTAATGTTACCATATTTTATCATGGAGATCCTTCCGCCAATGAACAAAAAGGGTTTAGCTATGATTATCAATTTAGTGGTCCTATTTCTTGGACCTTGTCAGAGCCCTATGGAGCCTACGGATGGTGGCCATGCAAACAACAGTTGGTTGACAAGATAGATTCATTCGACATGGTAATTTCTGTCCCCAAGGGCAATAAAGCTGCCGGTCTTGGCAACCTCATACGGGTAGATACCTTGTCTGATAAGAGTTTAGTTTACCATTGGCAACACCGCTATCCAGTAGCTACCTATTTAGTGGCTGTTGCAGTAACTAACTATTATGAAGAAAGTCACTATATTCCGTTGAGTGATGGGGATAGCATATTCCATTTGGATTATCTATACCCTTCATATAAATCTCAAGCAGATACTTTACGATTAGCCATTGATCCTATGATGCGGAGTTTTGATAGCCTGTTTGGGGCATATCCTTTTAGAAAAGAAAAATATGGCCATGCCATGTTTGGAAGAGGAGGAGGAATGGAGCACCAAACGATGAGTTTTATGTCTCGATTGGATTTTGATTTAATGGCTCATGAACTTGCTCATCAATGGTTTGGAAATAAAATTACCTGCGGTTCTTGGCAGGATTTATGGCTAAATGAAAGTTGGGCAACCTACGCCACAGCTATAGCCAGAGAGCAGATTAAAACCCGAGCACAATTTCATGAATTCTTAATAAAATGTATTGAACGTGGAACACGGAACAATGGTGGAGCCGTATTTGCCTATGATACAAGCAATGTCAACGAACTTTTCAGCGGTGATATCAGATATAGAAAAGGAGCAATGGTACTTCATCAGCTTCGCTGGACAATTGGGGATTCTGCATTTTTTGCAGGGACTAAAAATTATTTAGCTAACGCATCACTTTGTTATGGATTTGCCTATACCCCCGATTTTATAGATGCTATGGAGGAGGCAAGTGGCATGGATTTAACCGATTTTTTTGACAGATATGTATACTTAGAGGGTTTTCCTATGTTGGATGTGAAGTGGAATAGAATGAATGCCCATACTATCTATATACAATTGAATCAAACTACCTCTCATCCATCGGTGGATTTTTTCCCTTTATCGATTCAATTGAAAGCAATCGGGGAAGGTGGAGACACTACCTTCACGATACATCATACCCAACCTCAAGAAGCAATTCAAGTAGAATTGGGCAAGCGGATAGAGGAGTTAATCATTGATCCCAACTACTGGAACTTGGCTAAATATACCGTAGTGGAGGGATATCATAATGACATGAATGCAATAACGATTTATCCAAATCCAACCCAAGATATAATGAATATATATGCTAAGGATAAAAAGGTAGATAGGGTAGAAATTATCAATGTGGTCGGTGAAGTCATTTCTACTCATCAAATCAGGAGCATAAAAAGTAGCTCAATACCTCTTGACGTAAGTCAATTATCTCAAGGCATGTATTTTGTCCGTATCACAGCAGAGGGGAATCATACTACAACAAAGTTGATGAAGGATTAAATTAAATTCCGATAGCCTTCAATAATTCTGGGCTTAATGGCTCAACTCCCGAACCAAAATGACCGATTAGCTTACCATTCTCATCCACCAGAAATTTATTAAAATTCCAACTCACTTTAAAATCATGGAGTTGGTTCCATTTTTTTTGAGTGAGCCATTGATAAATGGGGTGTTGATTATCTCCTTTCACATCAATTTTTTGAGTTAAGGGGAAAGTGACATCATAAGTTGACTTGCAAAATTGAGCAATTTCCTCGTTCGAACCTGGCTCTTGACCCATGAATTGGTTGCAAGGGAGACCAATAATCTGAACTTGATCGCCATACATGGTATGTAATTTCTGCAAATCTTTGTATTGACCGGTATATCCACATCTAGAAGCAACATTTACTAGAAGTATTTTTTTACCTTTAAAGTCACTCATTTGAATCATATGATCTCCAGTTAAGACCGGGATTTGAAAAGAATAAAAATCGGTTGAAATAGACGTGTTATTGTTCATGGATTGGTTGTTTGTGGTATCGGTAGTTTGAAAACATGCTGAGAATAATAATAAGATGTTTAAAAAAAAATGAAAGTGCATAATAGGAGAACATTTCATATTGAATCTAGTTTTAATGTAAAAAAAATTAAAAATCACATACAGGTATAGTCAACATAAAAAAGTTTAGCTTAATTTTATATCAAATTTAGAAAATGAGGAATTTGAAACAATCTTTAGTGTGCCTTTTATTGGTGTTGATGTCTTTGATTAGTAACAGTCAAAATGTTGTGAAAGATTGGCAAATGGTAGTTTCCAATAATGATGTATGGAACTATTTTGTGGGAACTAGTGAGCCTGCGTCCAATTGGTATCTTCCAAATTTTGATGCAAGTGGATGGTCGTCTGGATCGGGTGGATTTGGATATGGGGACGGTGATGACAATACGGTTATTCCCGCCATTTCATCGGTGTATTTGCAAAAAACATTCACGATTACAGATACTTCAGTAATTGCATTTTTGATACTTCATGCAGATTATGATGATGCTTTTGTTGCTTATTTAAATGGTACAGAATTAGCAAGAAGTAACATAGGCGTAGCAGGTGTTAGACCCTCTTATAATGCTTTAGCTAGTGATTTTATGGAAGCTAAACTTTATGCGGGTGGGCAACCCGATGAATTCATATTCAACAAATCTGAATTTAAACCCGTACTTAAAAATGGGGTAAATACCCTTGCTATTCAAGTGCATAATTTTAATGCTGCTTCAAGCGATTTGAGTAGTAATTTCTTTTTATCGTTAGGAATAAGTGATAATAGTAAAAATTATAGAACGGTACCTAGTTGGTTCCAAACTCCAGATCTGGGAGGAACCTTGCCTAAAATGGTGATCACTACACAAAATAATGCGACTATTCAAAATGAGCCCAAGATTACAGCTCATATGGGGATTATTAATAATGGAAAAAAAATGCTAAATAAAATATCTGATCCATACACCGATTACGATGGAGCTATAGGCATCGAAATTCGCGGGGCTTCCTCTCAAGATTTCCCCAAAAAGAATTATAGTTTAGAAACTCGACTTTTGAATGGAGACAATAATAATGTATCTTTATTTGGCATGCCTGTAGAAAACGATTGGATATTGCACGGACCTTATTCAGACAAGTCCTTGTTGCGTAATGTGTTGGCTTATCATATGGGAAAATCTACAGGAAGGTATACTCCTCGAACACAATTATGTGAATTATACATCAATGATAACTACGAGGGAGTCTATATGTTTACTGAAAAATTAAAGCGCGACTCCAATCGGGTAGATATTGCCAAATTGAAATCAGTAGATGTGACAGGTGAGGAACTGACAGGAGGCTATCTTTTTCAAATCGATCGGGATGATCAAAGTACCGAATTAGATGGTTGGTACACCAATACTTGGCCCAGAAAGTTTGTTGCTTATGCTGATCCAGCCTATGATGAATTGGTCCCTGTTCAACGTGAATATTTAAAAGAATTTTATACGGGTTTTGAGGACGCCATGGAATTGTCCAGTTACCAGACAAATTATGGGTATTACGTTGACCAAAACTCATGGGTTGATTATTTTCTAATTACTGAAATAGGAAAACATATTGACGCCTACAAATTGAGTTTTTACATGCACAAAAAGAAATCTACCAATGGGGGTAAAATTCATTTTGGGCCCTTATGGGATTTTAATTTAGGTTTTGGTAATTTTGACTTTGCTTGCTCACCAGACCCTGACGGATGGTCTTATGAATTTCAAGGAACCTGTGACAATTCCCATCCTTTTTGGATCAAAAAATTAACCGAAATACCTACAGTTTCTGATGCTATTCATTGCCGATGGAATCAATTGCGTGAGGGGCCGTTACACACTGACAGCTTGATGCAATTTATCGATAACAAAATATTGGAAATGGGTGATGCGCCAACTCGAAATTTTGAACGATGGGATATTCTAGGAGAATACATTTGGCCCAATGATTATTACGGCGACACCTATGAAGAAGAAGTTTCTTTTCTGAAGGCTTGGCTTCGAGACAGACTAGGTTGGATGGATGACAATATGTTAGGTAAATGCGTTGTGACAAGTGTAGGTTCTTTAGTAGAAGAGTCCTCAAGTATTGGTCTTTATCCTAATCCGGCAGCCGATCATGTTTTTATAGAAATTGACTTTCCTCAAATTCAGGGAACACAGGTAGAAATACGGAATATATTGGGGGTTACGTTGCTTAAAAATACGTTTGAAAGTGATGTTCAACGCATGGATGTATCGAGTCTGCCTTCGGGTTTGTATAATGTATGTATCATTCAAAACAATGAGGTATTAGGGAATAAATCACTGTCGATTTATTAAATTTATCGAATGTAACTACACGAATATAAAGCTATGGAGCGTTTTTGTGCTTGATTATTTCATAGTTAATTAAAAAATATGAATGGTGACATACTTACAGGAATATAGCATTTCCTTCATTTAATTTGCAAATCGATACAATAGACTCAGCCCTGTTTTTTGCATGAGATCCGATTTTTTTTCATTGTCATACCCGTCTATAGCATCTGAAAAGTTGACGATAAAATCGGTAGATGCTAAAAGTTGGATGCGTGGACCAAACTCAAACACACAACCCAAAGCGACTGAAGTTGTAGCACATGTACCTTCCGTGATGCTAAATAATCCCTGATCAAGGGTAAAGTATCGCTCACCTGCAAAATTATTGAGGCCTATACCTCCTTGATAAAAGGGACGGGCATAAAATACATTGGGGTTTAAGCGATTATTGATGTATTTACGGTTAACAAAATATTTTCTGTAATGTAGACCCAGCAGGTTAATGTAGGATTTAGCATATTGGTTTTCTTTTTCAGAAGTCATTTCTCCTTTGGTAAAACTCATAAATAAACTGGATTGTAAGCCTACAGGTATTTCTACATTTACACCCACTGCCAGGTCTATTTTTGTATTTGTTCCATTTATTCCCCGCAGATCAATATCAGTATATCCGTTATCGAGTTGTGTTTCTCCCTCGTATAAATCAAAAAGATGGGCAGCTTCTATTCCTATTCTTACTGGTGGTTTACTTTGTGCTTCTACAGCATATTTACAAAGCATTGCTAGGCAAAGGATAAACGTTTTTTTCATTTTACTTTCTTATTGTTTTATAATGGGAATATTTTCATTAGTAGTTTGGCTAATTATTCGAACCTGATAGCTGCCAGAAGCCAAACCGGATAGATCTATTTTTTGTACTGATTTATCTGTAGTTAACTCAATTACCGGCTGACTAAGGTTGTCTATAATAACAATATCATGTTCTGGATCACCGTCTCTGAATTCGATAAATAAATCATTCGAAGTTGGGTTAGGATACACAGCTACTTGATTAAGATCGATTACTTCTTCTTCTTGTATCGGAATACCAAATCCATAATAGGGACTTGCAGCATAGCAGCCATTAGTATTTCCAACGACAACACTATAAACTCCTAATTCGTGCACTTCGTAATAATAAGTTTGCTCATTGTTGATGGGCACACCATTCCGATACCATTGGTAATTTTCATATTCAGGAGCTACTTTAAGTAAATCGGAATTAATCCGTTCTATAGTTGGAATAGGTGGAGCATCTACGATATCAATGATCAATGTATCTTGTGTAGTACAACCCATACTATCTTGAAAACTAACTGTAATCGTATGGTTTCCAATTCCCGCTTCGGATGGATTAAAAGTAATGCCATCTCCATTCATACCCCTTCCACTGAAAATAACATCATTGCGGTTTCTGGATAAATTTGCTGGATTTTGGTTTACACAGAAGGAGGTATCATTCAATGCAAATGGCATATATTTTTCACGTACATCTACCTCAAAAAAGTACACCGTTTTATTCCCTAATGCATCTATAACTTCAAAGGTATTAGTGGTAATTCCTGCTGGGAAAATACTACCCGAGGGGAGCCCCGATGTTTGTGTTATGGTGTAGTTACAGTTTTCTATAATCGTGGCATCTGGATAAGTGAAAAGGGCATCACAATAACCTAACTCAACATTTTTAGGTTGAGATAACACTCTAGGAGCAATGGTATCCAATACCGTAACATTGGCATTTGCAGATTGAGAATTTCCTTGTAAGTCGGTTGCGAATAGTTGTATAAGGTTTAATCCACTATTACTACAATCAAAAGAACGCTGAGAAAGGGCAAGATTTGAAATGCTACAATTATCAAAGGAACCATCATCTATATCAGATACTGTTATGCTTGCTTTACCTGCTGCATCAAGATAAATGGTAATATCCTTAGTTGAAAGCGAGGGTTTAATGGTATCTAAAACTGTAATTTGAGCAGAAGAAGAATCAATGTTACCATATCTATCGGAGACAATCAGCCAGGTAGTATTGTTACCTATATTGGAGCAATCAAATTGGGATTTTGAAAGTTGTATTGTACTGATACCACAATTATCCGAAGAGCCATTATTGATATCGCCGGCAGTTATACTAGCATTCCCCAATGAATTCAAATAAATGGTATCATTACGGGTCAATATAATGGGTAAGGTAGTGTCCCCTATAATTACGTTGCTGGTAATAACACTATCGCAACCCGCAGCATTTTTTAATGTATCAGCAAAAATGCCGGTGGATGTATAAATTTTCCCAGTTGGAGAGGTAATGCTATCACAATCGATTAAGTTTTGGGTGGTGAATGATTTTTTGAGTGTCGTGATGGTAACGCTATCGGTTATGGCATTATTTCCAATGTATTGTGTACAACGATACGTTGTTTTAGATGTAGGGACAACTTGGATGGATGATGTGGAGTCATTGGTAGACCATACATAATTTATTTTGGCAATTTTCCGAACACAACGCACGATAGATTGATCAGTTTTGAAGGGTGCAGCTACAGTTTTACAACTGGAAGCGGGCGTGGTATTTGAGTACAACTTGGAAGCATCACGAATTGATTCTTCTGAGGAGGACCAATAATATCCAGGGGATATCCAGTCATTGATTAGTTCTTTATTGGGGCATAAAAGATTCGAAACCTCGTCTACGGTGGGCAGATACCAATCATCATAACCCTCTTCTTCTAATTGGAGACAGTAGTTGGCAGCATAGTTTCCAGCATTGTAATCACCTAAAGAATCAACAATTTGCTGCGTATTAGAATCCCCGTCTATACTTGTAGCATTGGTTAAAACATCCATCGGACCCCATTCCAATGCAGGACTAGTTTTGGAGACCATCAAAGAAAAACTGGACGTATTGAGGGTATTGCTGATATGTAGACGAATTGGGGTCTCTTCGCATACGGTTGTATCTTTTTGCTGGATTCTATGTACAAATAAAAAAGTAGCAGTGTCTTCATCACAAGTTGAAAATGAGTCAGTAATAGAAAGGTATATTTCACCTGAATTTTTAACCCAAATTTGTCTAGAAGTATCTCCAGTAGACCAATTATATCTTAAATAATCAGAACCTGCATCAATTTGTATACTGTCATTATGGAAAACCAACAAGGTATCAGGCAATGAAAGGGGTTTACTGGTACGATTTTGTACTGTTAAATGAAGGGTTACAATACTATCACATCCTATGGTATTGATAAATGTATCTTGGTCTGAGGTGTTACTAGAAGTATAGGTGATCCCATTGGTCCAAGTATAGGAACCACAAGCGGTGATGGTGTCGGTGGAGTAAGAAGTAGCGTTAGTGATTATTGTATCAGTTATAATGTTAAAACCAATATTTGTACTGTAAATGCCGTATGGTTGAATAATGGTTTCTCCGGAACTAGAGCTATCTAACTTAGCCCAAAACTCTATCGTAATATTATCTTCTGGGATGTCTACATTACAATCTCCTCGATCATTGACTCCATCAAAATAAAGGGCATTATTAAATTTACCATTTGTAAAAACTGGACCATTGAATAAATCCCCACTACCACCTACAGAATTGGCAAATTTAGTCCCTGAAGTTTCATCAAAATGCCATAACCCAAATGTATTTGTATCCACACTGAATGGAAGTCCTGAATTGTAGTGATTTGCAATTTCGGATGCAGACCGAACTACTTTTGACACGCGTAGTTCGTCAAGCCAACCTTCATAAAAATTTCCGAAAGACGTGTAAAGTGAGGTTCCGAGAAGGAGTTTAGAGTAATCATACGGTAAATCCCTAAATGTTCCAGAATCTTTCAACACGCCGTCTAAATATATCTTACCTTCCCAATTGGATGCTTTTGTGAATACAAAATAATGCCATTGATTAGTACTCACGATCACCGAGACATGTTTAATGGTGGGCTTTTTAAGAGCAGGTTTTTCAAGATAGTACATCAATGCTTTTTCACTAGTTATGATTGTAGTATCTGGATCACAATTTTGTGCTTGGGTATAGGAAGATAAACTGAAAGCAA
>Ga0233438_10001976_pt1 | contig 21384 bp, 25 predicted proteins | sample SI_123_September_FD_182720 | JGI IMG/M metagenome (GOLD analysis project Ga0233438, IMG submission 182720) | Seawater microbial communities from Saanich Inlet, British Columbia, Canada - SI_123_September2016_10_MG | ecosystem: Environmental > Aquatic > Marine > Inlet | place: Canada: British...
TATGGCAGGTGTAAGGACACCACAGAGACAATTTAGTAGTTGTGTGCTTATTGAGACTGATGACAGTTTGGATAGCATTAACGCAACGTCTAGTGCTGTAGTTAAGTATGTAAGTCAAAAGGCAGGCATAGGCATAGGTGCCGGTAATATTAGAGCAATTGGTTCACCTATTAGGAGTGGAGACGCAACTCACACAGGAGTTATCCCCTTCTATAAACTATTCCAATCAGCAGTTAAGTCATGCTCACAAGGTGGAGTACGTGGTGGTGCGGCAACACTATACTATCCTATTTGGCATTTAGAAGTTGAAGATATGCTTGTACTAAAAAATAATAAAGGTACAGAAGATAATAGAGTACGTCATATGGATTATGGTGTACAGTTTAACAAACTGATGTACGAAAGACTTATTACAGGCGGTAACATTACGTTGTTCTCACCTAAAGATGTACCAGGGTTATACGATTCATTCTTTGTAGACCAAGACAAGTTTAAAGAGTTATACGAACAAGCAGAACGAAAGACATCTATTCGCAAGAAAACTATTCCTGCTATTGAACTGTTTAGTAACTTTGTACAAGAAAGAAAAGACACAGGTAGAATATACTTAATGAATGTCGATCATGCTAATACACATGGAGCATTTGTAGAAGAGGTAGCACCTATTAGACAAAGTAATTTATGTTGTGAAATTAATTTACCAACTAAACCACTTACTCATATTAATGATGAAGAAGGCGAAATTAGTTTATGTACATTAAGTGCTGTAAACTGGGGTATTATTAAAGACTTCGATGAGATGGCTAAAGTATGTAAGTTAGCAGTGAGAGGCCTAGATGAATTATTAGACTATCAGCAATATCCTGTGTTAGCGGCAGAACTTAGCACAATGAATAGACGCCCTCTTGGTATAGGTATTATTAACTTTGCTTATTGGATGGTCAAACACGACATGACATATCAAGAGCCAAACTTAGAATTAATTGATGAGTGGGCAGAAGCATGGAGTTACAGTTTAATCAAAGCCAGTAACAAACTAGCAATGGAAAAAGGTGCTTGTCCTAAGACTATGGAAACAAAATACGGACACGGTATTACGCCTAACCAAACATATAAAAAAGAAGTTGATGAATTAGTCAAACATAAAGAAAGACAAAACTGGAAAGAACTAAGAAAGAATCTTAAAGAGCACGGTATTAGAAACAGTACATTAATGGCATTAATGCCAGCAGAAACGTCTGCACAGATAAGTAACAGCACGAATGGAATCGAGCCACCGCGTGGATACATTAGTATCAAGCAAAGTAAACACGGTGTACTAAAACAAGTTGTACCAGGCTTTCCGTACTATAAAAACAAGTATGATCTATTGTGGGATCAGAAGTCACCAGAAGGCTATTTAAAGATTATGGCTGTTCTACAAAAGTACATTGACCAAGGCATTTCAGTAAATACATCATACAATCCAGAACACTACGAAGATGAAAAGATTCCAATGAGCGTACTGATTCAGGATCTCTTAATGTTTTATAAGTATGGTGGTAAACAGTTATACTATAATAATACATATGACGGACAAGGTGAGATTGACATTAACAAAGATGATAAACTAGAAGATCTACCATTGGGGGAGATCGATGACGAAGACTGTGAGAGTTGTAAAATATAAATGAGCGTACTTAATACTAAATCAAAATATACTGACAAGAGTAAAATGTTTTTATCAGGAGACATGGGCATTCAGCGATTTGATGTTCTTAAATATAGACAGTTTGATAAACTTACAGAAAAACAATTAGGGTTCTTTTGGAGACCAGAAGAAGTCGACATTACCAAAGATAGCAAAGACTTTAAAGACTTAACAGACTTTGAACAACATATCTTTACCAGCAACTTGAAGCGACAAATACTACTTGATAGTGTACAAGGTCGTTCACCTAATCTTGCTTTCTTGCCTATAGTAAGTCTACCAGAATTAGAAACCTGGATCGAGACATGGGCATTCAGTGAAACTATTCACAGTAAAAGTTATACACATATCATAAGAAACGTATATCCTGACCCGAGCAAAGTTTTTGATGAGATGATGAGCGTAAACGAGATTGTAGACTGCTCAGACAGTATTACAGAATATTATAATTCGTTAATTGAATATAACAGATTAAGGGATTCAGGTAGTGCTAAGTACAACGAATACGAACACAAAAAACGTATTTGGATGTGCTTGATGAGTGTAAACATATTAGAAGGTGTACGTTTTTATGTATCCTTTGCTTGTAGTTGGGCATTTGCTGAACTTAAGAAAATGGAGGGTAATGCTAAAATTATCAAACTGATTGCTAGAGATGAAAACGTCCACTTAGCAAGTACACAACAAATGCTGAAACTTTTACCACGTGAAGACAAAGACTTTGAGAAGATTCGCGAAGAGACATATGACGATTGTACAAAACTATTTTTAGATGCTGTAGAGCAAGAAAAGAATTGGGCAGATTACTTATTCAAAGACGGTAGCATTATTGGACTAAACGCAGAACTGCTTAAACAGTATGTAGAATTTATTGCTGGCAAAAGGATGCACGCCGTAGGACAAGAAAAAATATTTAACACTGGTACAAATCCATTACCATGGACTCAGGCATGGATCACAGGTGGTGAAGTGCAAGTAGCACCACAAGAAACTGAAATTAGCAGTTATGTTATTGGTGGTACAAAGCAAGACGTCGACAAAGAATCCTTTAGCGGATTCTCACTTTAATATAAATATTCACATACACAGAGGAAACACATGTTAATACAAAAACCACACGCCAAAGGCGATATTGTCACTATTAAATTAATCAGCGATACTGAAATTATTACACGTTTTGTTAGTCAAGACGATAAAGGTATTACGTTTGAAAAACCAATGGCTGTAAGTATTACTCCACAAGGACTAGGACTAATGCCATGGTTATTTAGTGCAGATGCCGCCAAGCCAATTACTATTTCTATCGAACAAGTATTTTGTACTATGGACACATTAAAAGATCTTGCTGATCAGTACATCGAAGGCACTACCGGAATAACCCTAGCAAAGGCATAAATACTATTATGCCAATAGCCGCCACAAAAAGTATGTCAATCGCAGGAGGCCCTGTTATGGAGGGAACTGAACGAGTCAAGATTGAAGGTATGGCCGCCGCCCGTGAAGGCGACCCTATACAAGCACATGGTAAGTCACCACACGCCAAAGTTACAATAGCAACAGGCTCTGATAAAGTCACAATAGACGGCAAGCCGGCGGCAAGAGCAGGTGATCCTGCTACATGCGGCCATGAACTAACAGGTGGAGCCGTCAGAGTTAATATTGGATGATTCCAACAGCCACAGTAGGCATAACTAAAGAATCAAAGTTATACTCTACTCCAATTACACAAGACCTAGAAATTAAAAATGCGTATGACTTTCGTGGACAATTAATTTCTCAATTTAGACAAAATCCTTTTGGTGAACGACTGTCGCATCTAACAGCAGATATTTCGCTACCATATACAACTACAACTATACCCACTAATCCCAACATCGAAAACAATGTAGTAGACTATGTCGAGTTACATCTACGAGAATATTTACAAGAAAACAATTATAATTTATTTCTAAGTGGTGGTGTTGATAGCGAAAATATTGCCAACATACTAATAAAAGGTAATATCAGATTCACACCTATAATTGTAACATACACACATCAAGATAAAGTGCTAAATGATTATGATATAAAATACGCATTTGACTATTGTAAGAAACAAAACATAACCCCGACTATAATTGATATTGATATAATAGATTTTTTTAATTCAGGTAAGTGTATGAAATATGCTCGTGAATATCAATGTGTAAGTCCACAATTTTCGCCTATTTTGTATGCGTTTGATCAGATTGACGGCAACATATTATACTCTGGACATCAAAAAATATTTACAAACTTATTGTATAATGCTAGGAAATACTCCACAGACCTAGAATCTGTTTTAAGTGATTTTAGTTATAATAACGACTTGCTTAACGATATAGATTTTATGACAAAGCCTACGTCATTATGGGTATTTGATAAAGTGTTAAATAAACGCAACGATAACTCTATCTCAGATTTTTATAATTGTACTACTGACATGGCGTTAACATTTACTAATAATATGATTAATCATACAGCAGTCACATTCACAGAATTATTGGATTATAATGTGTGGCAATACCGAGACGGTATAATGGCACATGGCTTTAACCAAGTAGATAATCCTAAAAACTTTAGATCATTTAAAAAAGATAAATACAACTTTAAAGTAAATCACATATACACACCAAACAACTTGTTCGCTTTACCTAGAACTAAATATACTGGCTTTGAGGGTATCAAAAAGTTCTATTCAGATAAATACTTAGGTAAAGACATGTTACTCCAAGAGTTTGACAAGTATTTTAGAGAAACAATGTCCCGATCGGTTACAGTTTTTGACAATGAAGCAAACCAGATCGTAAATTATATATTGAAGGAAGAATAATATGGCAGACAAAAACTATTTTGTATCAATGAAAAATCACATAATCGATGACGATTTTGCAACCGCTGACTTTGACCCAGTAATACAAAAACAACAACTAGTAGACGCAGGCGCGACTATTGTTAATACGTTTCCGCACATTGATGCTGGATTTTACGAATTAACTATAGACGATGCTAGTATCGGTTCTATCACCGGCATAGCAAATGTAGTAGCAACAGAATTAGTAGGAGCAGGTTCAAATGTATCAACTCTTGCTATCAGCGAAAGCACAACTGAATGGCATAAACAACGAGTAGTTACAAGAAATCTTCCTCTTAGAACAACATTCGATCCTGTCTTTGAAGGTGATAACGCAACAGTATATGTAGTAGATAGTGGATGTGATGTAGATCACCCAGAATTTGCAAATGCTATAGTACAAAGAGTTCATAATCCAGAACATGGGTCTTTTAACGACTACATGGCCGCTGGCAATGATACAACATTATTTACTGTAGCAGATGATCACGGACACGGAACAGCAATGGCAAGTTTAGTAGTAGGCGAAACACTAGGTGTTGCCAGACATGCCAAACTTGGTGTAGCAAAAGTTAGTGGCGCAGACGGATCTGCTGATATTTCAGCAGTAGCACACGGCTTAAACTCAATTATGACTCACAGAAATCAGAATTCAGCATTAGACACTAATGGTACTTACAGAACAGCAGTTATAGTTATGGCATTTACTTTTCCTAAATCAGAAGCACTAGATAGACTAGTTACTTACATGTGGAAAAGACGTTTTACAATAGTTGCCGCGGCAGGTAATGCCGGTGGCGATGTTGATAATTTTTCACCAGGTGGACTTAACAGTATATTAACAGTAGGGGCAAGTGATGCCTCAGATAACGTTCCAACTTTCTCAAATGATGCTGGTACAGTAGTTGAACAAGGCACAGGCTTACAAACAAATGGTGGTGAAGAAGTTGATGTATTTGCTCCAGGTGTTGGAGTTAATGTAGCAACAATCCACAATAGAAACGAAGGTGGCGGATATGATGGCGTAGCAGAAGCCAATCTTGTAGTAAGTGCGTCAGGTACTAGTTGTTCAACAGCAATAGTAGGCGGTATTGCCGCTGTAGCAATTCAAAGAAATGAAGGACATAGATCAAATGAAGTTAAAGACTTTGTAATATCACAATCACTAACAGGTATGTTATTCCAGGATCCAACTTTATATAGCACAACTCCAAATAACATTGTTTATTTAGAAAACGAATATTACGCAACAGTTTGGAATACTAACGCAGGCTCATTAGGCGAAACACTAATCAGTGGCGCAGGTTCAGTTAATCTTTCTTTAGATGTAGCAAATACAGTTACAGGCATTGCTAGTTCAGACTTTGCCGCTTTACCACCAGCATTACAAATTACAGGTAATGCCAGTGATGGTTGGGCATTAACTGCCAATACAAGTGTAACAGCAACCATAACAGAAGATAAGACATATAACTTTATTTTAACAGCAACCAAGAGCGATAACACTGAATATAACAGACACTTTAGTTATAGTTTCTTTACAGGATCTGAAATTACAGACGATATGAGAGACGATGCCAAAGAGTCGTACTTTGTTGTAGACGGTAGTGATACAGAAGAAATTGATTATGTTAAAGGAATGCAAGCCGCATTTGGTGGTTTCCAATTAAAGTAAATAGAATATTAATATAAAAAGTAGGCTGGGAACAGCCTATTTTTTTGACTGTAAAAAATAAATACTACTGTGATAACAACAAAAATAACATTTGACGAAATTTGTACAATATGGAAAGCAGAACTATGGCCTAAAAGAGTAAGTGCCATAGAACCACATAGTGCTATGACGTGGCCATTTGAAAATAATCCTAATCAATACGATATGAGTATATTTGAATACACGCCTATATTTTGGGGAACATACATAGATAATAAATTAGTAGGTGTGAATAGCGGACATCGTACTACAGACGCACAATATAGAAGCAGAGGTATATGGGTTGATCCGTCATATAGAAAACACGGCGTAGCACAGATACTTTTTACAATGACTGAGCATCAAGCAATACTAGAGGAATGTAATATGATATGGAGTATACCTCGTAAAAGTGCTTTACCGGCATACACTAAATTTGGGTTTGTAACAGTAGGTGATTATTTTGATGAGGGCATGGAATTTGGTCCAAACATATATGTTGAAAAGAGAATCAATGTCAATAGTTAAAGTCCATGGACCTAGAAGCAACGAAGAACCAAATGATATTACCATACAATGGAGTATGGGTAATTTTTGTAACTTTGATTGTGAATACTGTCCAAAGCAATTACATGACGGAAGTTTAGGTTGGCAAAACACCGATGTATATTTAGATGTTATAGATAAAATATGTACACATTATACTAAACAAAACAAAACAGTAAACTTTGAACTAATTGGCGGTGAAGTAACAACTATTCCAGGCTTCTTAGATATACTACAAAAAATAAAAGAGCATAACGGCAGAAGTATTGTGTTTACTAACGGTAGTAGATCACGCAACTGGTGGAACAAAGCAAAGCATTATATAGATGACTTAATTATTAGTTTTCATATTAACAGTATGCATGAAGATGATTTAATTGCTATGGCTGACGAAATTAGTGATACAGTTCCAGCAAGTTATCACTTAGCAGGAGTAAAAGACAGTTTACCTGATATCGAAATATTACAAAAAAGATTAAGAGAAGTATACAGAAACAATAAAGTACAAGACTACTACGGTGTTAATATTGATATAAAAACTATGTACAAAAAGTTACTAGGCCCTGGCAGTAAGCAAGATCCTTTTTACAATTATGACGGCAACGATTGGCGAATAATAAATCTACCAGCATGGGAAATAGATCCTGCGCCTCCGCCCCATCAACCACCTATAATCCATACTCCCCCTAAAGACAATCAAGGGGAATTTTTGTTTACAGTTATGTCGAGCGATAATAGTATACAGTATATGGAACCAGATCAAATAATGAATCAAGGCATGAATAAGTTTAAAGGCATGACCTGCCATATTGGCGAACGTGGGTTTAATATTGACATGCGTGGCAACATTGTTAGCAGTTGGTGTGGCGCAAAAACATATGGCAACGTGTTCACTGACCAGTTTGAATTACCAACACCGTCTGGTGTTGTGTGTCCACATGAGCATTGTAATAATCCAAAAGATATTGCTATTCTCAAAACCTCCTAAAACCCCTACTTAAATTAAATATATTATAAATAGACTGTATAAAAGGATATAACTTACTTTTATATTATTTTTGCCCACATTTTAGATTAATCTGTATGACATACTAGGTTGTATGTTGCGTTATCCAACTTTTGGGCATAACAGCAGACAACAATGAACGACCCAAGAGTACAAAAACTCAAATCACAAATTGAAATAACATTGCTTACAGCAATTTTTATAGTTAGCATCTTTGGTGTTACACCATAGTGAAATACACACTATGCTATATGATTTTGCTATTTGCCGCACAAACTGATAATGTAGCAGGTATTTTGCGTGGCTTACGAGATGTGAATCACACCCCTTATTATTTGGAACCAAAGAATGACTCTTAACCGTTTACGAAAAATAATTTTTAAATACTGGATACTACCATGGACACCAATACCTTACAAGTAAGAGACGCAACACCTGAAGAACAAGCAGAGTGGTTTGAAACTGACTATTTTATGAAAGGAGACTTTGATGTAATGCAGATGTTTGTAGTTATTCCGGCAGTCATACAAGTTGTAGTATTTGGTATGATGTTAGCAGTTATGTTAGTTAACTCATATATATTTTGATTAAAGGCGCATTAAAGGCCGTGCTTGGCGTTGGCAAAAAGAGCGAAGGCAAGTTTGAAATAAAACCAATATCAATAATATGGTTTGCCTTTTTAGTAGCATTATTTTTCTTAGGCAGTATAACTAGTTTATTACTCTTGACAAGTTTAATTATCAGTGTATAATAAATACTATTATGAAAAGGCAAAAACCCAGATCAATTCAACAACCCAAAGTTCGCTATGCGAAAGAGTTGTTCACACGTGATACTCCATATGGTCATAAAGTCCAACGCGACCGTACAAAAACTCTACCTCGTAAGCAAAAGTATAAAGAAGATTTATCTGACAGATAAGGTAAATACATGTAACGAATACACTGAATGATTGTGTATAAAACATATAGTAAATAAAAAAATATGAGCAGTAAAACACCATACGAAATTCGGTTAGAATTAATTCAAGAAGCAAGGTTAATCCTTCAAGCAAAAGCCTCTAAAGCAGAGTACATGCCAACGGCAGAAGAAGTTATTGAGGAAGCAGAAAAACTCAATAAGTTTGTATCCAAAAGACCCGAGTAATCACTCACTCATTTAGTAAATAATATCTAGTAAAGCCACCGTAACTCAGTCCGGTAGAGTAACTGATTTGTAATCAGTAGGTCGTCAGTTCGAATCTGACCGGTGGCTCCATTTATATAAATAAACATACACACTACTAACAGGAACACAGATGGCACGGAATAAAAAACCAAGAAATAAAAAATACTCAGGTCCTAAAGAATCTGCTGAAACAAATAACTTAGAACCAACAGCAGTTATGGCACAGGCAAACTTAACACCTGAACAAATTCAAGCAGAAGAAATACTGTTTAGTTTACTAGATAGAAAAGTCGAAATACCAGTAGAAGCATTTCAAGGTAAGCATTTATTTATTGCTACACCATGCTATGGTGGGCAAGTAGCAGAACCATACTTAAGAAGTTTAGTTAGATTAATTTTATTAATGAATAGATTTAATGTAGAGTTTACACTAAGTACACTGGCAAACGAAAGTCTTATTACTAGAGGAAGAAACACACTAGTTAGTTTCTTTATGGAGAATGAAAAAGCAACACACTTGTTCTTCATTGATGCGGATATTGAATATCAGCCAGAAGATGTGCTAAGAATGTTAGCATACGACAAGCCAGTAATTACAGGCGCATATCCTAAAAAGGCACTTAACTGGGATAGTATATTAAATGCCGCAAGGTCGCCTAATTTAAACGAAACACCTGAAACAATCGAAGGGCATAGTTCAAACTATGTAACAAACTTTGATTATCCAGAAGACGAAGAAGGCAATAAAATTCCTAATGTACAAATACAAGATAACTTAATAAAACTGCTTGATGCTGGCACAGGATTTATGATGATTAAGAAAAATGTCATACAAGAAATGTTTGATAAATTTCCTGAAACAAAATACGCAAATGATTTAAACATTGATAACAAGTTTGAGCCATTTATGTATGCCTTATTTGACTGTATTATTGATCCAGAAAGCAGACGTTACTTGTCAGAAGATTATACATTCTGTAGACGTTGGCAACAGATTGGTGGTGATATTTGGTTAGATCCTAGGGTAGCACTCAACCATGTAGGGCACTATACCTTTAGAGGTAACGTAAGGAAAATGCTAACAGGTGAATCAACTTCTAGTACCTATGTTTCCCCAGATCAAAGACCGTTTGTTATAGGAGCATCGGACAAAGTAAAAACACAGCCACAGCAACAACAAAATAAAATTCAACTAAGTAAAAAGAAATGAAAAAAATAAGTATACTATTAGCAACAAGAGAACGTCCTGAATTACTTGAAAAAAGTATAGACAGTTTAATGACGAATGTAAGTGATTCAGAAAATGTCGAAATTATGCTAGGCATTGATAATGATGACACAGCAACATTGGACTTTGTTCAAACCGACGAGTTCCAAAATAAATTACAAGACGAATATAATGTAGATGTACAAGCAGTACTGTTTGACAGACTGGGTTATAAAAACCTTCATCAATATATGAATCAGTTATGGGGCCAAGCAAACGGCGAATGGCTAATGTTATGGAATGACGATGCTATTATGGAAACAAAGGATTGGGATTTAGAAATAGGCAAATTTGATAACGAGTTTGCTTTACTGAAATTTAATCAAACTAACCATACGCACCCATACGCATTGTTTCCTGTCATCCCAACAGACTGGTGTAGATTAATAGGTAACTTTAGTTTAAACGCACAAAATGATGCGTGGCTAAACCTAATTGCTAAACCATTAGGTATTATTAAAGATATACCTGTAGATGTATATCATGACAGATTCGATCTTACTGGAAATAACGATGACGGAATATTTAGAAGTAGAGAATACGCAGAAGGCAATCCAACAGATCCAAATGACTTAATGAATGAAAATATGATCAAGACAAGAGATGCTATTATTCATAAAATAGCATGGTATTGCGATAGGATTGGTCAAACAGAAACAAGCGAATACTTTGGTAAAGTTAAATCAGGTGACGTAGACCCTTTTGAAGATTGGAAGCAAATACGTGATGAATCAGTGGGATTAGGCTCTGGTTTATAAATAGTAGTATGGCAACAAAAGGCAAAAAAAAGAACGTTACAGTATATTTAATACCAGAAAGTGAAACACGTGATAGTCATACATATCACTACACTGCAGTTAAGACAAAAACATTGATACAAGAAAACAGGAAACTTAAAATGAAAAAGTACAATCCTGTCAAGCGAATACATGAGATGTTTGTTGAAGCAAAACTTCCTAAACATCAGAAATAATAGTTGACATATACTATAAATAGTAGTATAATAAGGGCACTATGGAAGAAACTATAAAAATATTTGTATACGGTACACTGAAATCAGGTAACTCTACACGAGGATTAGATAGTCCCCAATTTGCTGATGTTGAAAAGACAAAGTTAGGAATTGCTAAAACTATCGGCAGTAAATTTAATATGATAGATCTAGGAGCATTTCCAGGTGTAGTAGTAAACGGCACACATGATATACTAGGCGAAGTTTGGGAAGGCGGTGAAGACTTTTTAGACTTATGCGATGCTATCGAAGGCCATCAGAAAGACAAAGAAGCAAACTTTTATCACAGAGATAAAGTTAATACCACAGAAGGCGAAGCATACATATATCATTTAGATCCATGGTATTGGAGTGATTACGGTGACGAATACGAGAACGTGCCCAGCATTACATTGTCTAATAACACACTTACTTGGAAAAGATAATGGAATACGCAACACTATGGAACAACACATTAGTTGAACCAAAACATCCAGCACTACATAACCCAGCAGATATTGATCCATTAGAAACTGACATTGTTTGGCAAACAGTTGAACAAGAAATGTTTCAATTAATGAGAGACAGAATGGGTCTAGGACTTGCCGCTCCTCAACTAGGCAACCCTGTAAAAATGTTTGTAATGAGTCACAGCACATTAGGCAATATTGCTGTTTACAATCCTAAAATTTTATTCCAATCAGAAGAAACAACAAGTTTAGAAGAAGGTTGTTTAACATTTCCGGGTTTATTTTTTCATGTTTCGCGACCAGAAGCAGTACAAGTATCTTTCCAAGATAGAAAAGGCGAAGAACAAATACTGGAATTGGAAGGCATGGATTCTAGATGCTTTCAACACGAAACGGATCATTTACACGGTGTTCTTAATCTATCTTATATAAGCGATTTCAAACTACAAAGAGCAATAAAGAAAAGAGATAAACTTGTTAAAAAATATGCTAACATGAAAAGAAGTGTTAGACGTGTATGAAGTATCCATTCTGGGTCTTTGATTGGAATCGTGTAAAAGACTATCAAGAACAATATCCATTAACAAAAGAAATATTTAAATATCCACTTAGTCTCTGGTACGGCAATCGTAGTGCTAAACCTATAAAAAATTTACACAAAAGTTTACACAGACTGTTTAAACGAAGTGGCGACAAACTGCCAGTAATGGTTGTGTATAATATGCCTAACAGAGACATAGGCCAATACAGCAAAGGTGGTGCTAAAACTCAAGAAGAATACTTACAATTTGTACAAGACTTTGCGTTAGGGTTAGATAATCACGCACCAATTGTTATATTTGAACCAGACGCAATACCTCATTTAACACATCTTAGTGAAGCAGAAGCAACGGATAGAATACAACTAATTAAGAAAGCACTTGCTATACTAACAGAAACAAACGCATTAGTGTATGTTGATGTAGGGCATAGCAACTGGTTGAGTCCTGAAGAAGTTGCTAATTACCTTAATAAGGTTACCAATACTAAAGTAAGAGGCTTTAGTGTTAATGTAAGTAATTATAGAACAACAATAGAGTCATGTAAGTGGGCAAATAAAATATGCGAACTTAGAAACAATGACTATTACGTTGTAGACACTAGTCGTAATGGCAACGGGCCACACGGCAACGAATGGTGTAATCCACCTGGCAGAGCATTAGGTACACCCCCAACATGCGACACAGGATTAGAAAAATGCGATGCGTTTCTTTGGATTAAGATACCCGGCGAAAGTGACGGCAAAGCAAATGGCGGTCCTAGAGCAGGCAGAATGTGGGGTAATATGGGCGAGGACCTAGTAAGGAATACAGCATGGATAAAAACTTAATAGTATTTGATAACTTTTACGACAACGTAGATCAAGTACGAGAATACGCATTAGATCAAGAATATGTCACAGAGGGTAACTACCCAGGATACAGAACAGGTCCTGAAAACGATAGCCAACATGCGTATCTAAAATCATTCTTTGAAAGCATAATGAATTATAAAATTACATATTGGCCAAAAGAATATAATACAGCATATCAAATAACAACAAACGAGTCAAGTACCTGGATACACCATGATGAAACTATGTGGGCGGCAGTACTGTACTTAACACCTGATGCTCCTGTAGAATCAGGTACTGCTATATACAGACATAAACCAACAGGAATATATCAATGGGACGGCATTGCTAATTCGCCTAGTGATTTTAACAATGCAGATTTTCTTGGTGACGACAATATGGATCAATGGGAACAAATAAATTTTGTTGGCAATGTGTACAATAGGCTTGTAATATACAAGGGCAGTATGTATCACAGAAGTGTACTTCCTGGTTTTGGTACTGATAAATATAACGGAAGGTTATTTCAAACTTTCTTTTTTGACACAGAGTAATTATGGATAGTTATTGGGAATGGAACAAAGAAAACTTCGACTGGCATTACGATCCTGCTAATAAAACACCTGACGTACAATATGTAGGTAAGTTTGTATCTGATCCGGAATCGTTGCTTAGAGACGGTGTAAGGGCGTGCAAAGACGCCTTAAGCGACAACGATAAGTATGACGAAGTAAGTATTAAGGGCAAGCCTTATAACAAAGAAGCCGCTGAAATAATGGAAGGTTATCACAATGATCTTACTCGCGCCGGTTACACCTCGCACAATACAGGTGGCAGACAATCCAGAGAGAATCTACATCATGTAATGCACTTAATGGCCGAACGAAGTGGATTATGGAATCCGCAAATAATGTTTTTAGAACAACCTCCCGGAAAATTTGTTCCGTGGCACAGAGACAGTTATAATAACTATAGAAGAAACTTTGCTAAAGTAGGTGACGACACTGAAGTAATACGTTACTTAGTACAACTCAATGATTGGCAGTGGGGACATTATGTTAGTGTAGGCAATGATGTTATACATCAATACGAATTAGGCGATATACATTGTTGGAAAGAAGGCATATATCATGCCACAGGTAACGCAGGGTTATGGCCTAGATACTGCTTAACTATAACAGGTGTAGTAACAGATTCATCATTACACTTACAACAACCAAAAGAATTTAAAATTTAATATGACATTTGTAGTAGGTAGTCCGTGTGTAGGATGTAAAGATACAGCATGTGTAACAGTATGTCCAGTAGACTGCTTTTACGAAGGCCCTGATATGTTATATATTGATCCAGACGAGTGTATTGATTGTGCCCTATGTGAACCAGAATGTCCAACTGAGGCAATATGGAGCGACGACGAGTTGCCAGCAGAACAAATACCATTTATAGAAATAAATGAAAAAGGTGCCGAACTGTATAGAGATGCTAATATTGTAGATCAAAAAGAGCCAGTAGCAGAAGTAAGTCCATACAGCATAGCAGAAGCAATAGACATAGTCCAAATAGATTAACAAAAGAGATAAATACTGTTATGAACGCAAGTGACGTAATAGTAATATACCCAGGAAGATTTCATCCTTTTCATAAAGGACACAAAGGTGTCTTTGATTTACTAAACAGTAAATTTAAAAATGTCTTCATTGCTACATCGGACAAAGTAGAAGCGGGAAAATCACCATTTAGTTTTGATGAAAAGGTCAAAATTATGAATTTAACTGGTGTAGAGCAAAGCAATATTCTAAAAGTAAAACAAACATATAACGGCGAAGAATACAAAAGCCGATTTAATAACAACTATGGCTTGATATTTGCTGTTAGTGAAAAGGATATGTCAGATGATCCGCGTTTTAACTTTCCATCAAGTGGCATGAGTTTAAAGAAAAACGGTGAGCCAGCATACTTACAAAAGTTTACAAGTATGGATAAGGTTGATAATATGGAACAGCATGGATACATAATGACTGTGCCTACAACTTCATTTAAAGTTAATGGCCATGACGTAAATAGTGCGTCGCAGATACGATCTTTGCTAGGAACGGAAAATATAGACGATGCAAAGCAGGCATTTGTCGATTTATATGATAAATATAATGAAACAGTATTCAATATGATACGAAACAAATTAGGTGAGAAGACAATGGAAAATATAGATTTAAACGAACTAAGAAGAATGGCAGGACTAGAGGAACGCGACATCGATCAAGATGACGATTACTCAGAGGTTCCTGGTTATAAGGAAAAGCCAATGTTCGATCAACTTGGTAAAATAATTGACAGTTACGATATGTCACAAGAAGGTGATGATATTAAGAATCCATTGTCCACAGTTAAAACTGACGACGGCGAAGAAATAGAAGTTAATGTTGGTGAAGCAAGAGCACTTAAAGATATGATGGAAATGCTATCCAGTGCTAGAATGGGACAAGATAAGTCAGCAAGAGAAAAGTTTTTAGATACCATACAAAAATCAGAAGGTTTACATGGTATGTTAGAGTTTGCTAGATCAAAAGGCCTAGTAAAAGAAGAATACACAGGCGAAGGCAACGCATTTAGCGGTGCTCAAGTAGGTAAAAAGAAAGGTGATAAGTTTACAGTAGGTGGTAAAACATTTACAAAAGAAGAAGAAATTGAAGAATTAAATTTAGACGATATTAGAGCAGACTATGGCATCAACGAAGGCAGATTAAAAGATATTATTATAGATGCTATGCAAATGACTAAAGAAGAATTTGACATGGAATACAAAGGCGAATGGGATTACGACGAAATTAACGCAGACTTTGGTGAAAACAGCAATGATCAAGAACCAGCAGAAATTGGCGAAGGCCCAGACTATGATGCGTCAGATATCCACAGAGGCGATGCTATTACTTGTAAGCCATGTGGAGGCAAAGGTTGCGATCATTGTGACCAAAAAGGTGTTCATCCTAAAGAAGAAAGTTTTGATCCACAAGCAGAACAAGGTCGTGAAGAAGAAGCACACGAAAAACTAATGACTGCTTTACAAACTGGTGGCGAAGAAGCATACGCAAAAGCATGTGGTTTATCCATGGATGAACTTGATGACGAAATGAGTGAGATTAGCAGAGACTTAAACTTACACATGGACGACGACAGAGATGAAATTATTCATAGACATGCTGAAGATACATGTGATAATGCCGATTACAAAGACCATGGCGAACCAGCAGTAGACGAAGACTTACAAAGAATGCGTCATTTAGCCGGTATCGATAATATAACAGAAGTTGACTGGAATTGGAAATCCGGCAGTTACGACGAAGAAGCAGGATACGATACTAATTATAGTTTATGGCGAGATGAAGCAATGAGAGATAGATCAGACTATAAAGTTGAGCCTTTCAAATCCGAAGAAGAAATGATTAAATCATTTGAAGCCAGTATGGAAAGCATGGGTATTGATATTTTCAAACAAAAACAAATAAGTCTAGCAAAGAAACAAGAGCAAGAGAAAGAAGAAAGAGAAAGATATTCTTCTAAGCCAGAACAAACAGCAATGGACTTTTAATATGAGTAAAGTAAGCAAAGAAGATTTAAAACAATTACAAAAATTAGCAGGCATATATACAGACGTGCTAAATGAAAAGGATGCCGGAAGTGCTGAAAAACTAGCAGTAGGGCATGTAGATAACGAGCGTGATATGATTAGAAGACAGTTATATCAAATGGGAACATATACAGTCGAATTGGCTAAAATGTTAAAAGAATTGCCAGACTCAGATTTCCCTAATTGGTGGCAAGCAAAGATTACAAAAGCAGGAGCATACATAAGCGATGCTAAACATTACTTGGAAAATACTCAAGCAGTTCCACCAGGAGATGATATGACCAAAGACGGTTCGCAAGGAACTGTTGGTGTTGTAGATCCTGATTTTGAAAGAGACGACGTACAAGATCCATCCGGCGTAAGTTAATACCTTTTCTAGACAATAAAAAAGTTTAAGAGGTGTAAATACAACTATGACCGAGACTGAAAGCACTCCATTACAACAAGAATATTCCAAGAAAATTGAAAACAACGGAGCCATAATGTTTATAGGTTCAAACAATCGTTCTGATTTTGATATACATAGTGATACACATTATAACTATCTAATAGAACAAGGTCTTCAGCCAGAACATGTATTTTTAGACGTTGGTTGTGGAGCATGTAGAACAGCACAAAAAGTTGTTCCGTATTTACACGCAGGTAACTACTATGGTTTAGATAGGATGCCTGAATTGATAGAATATGGCTTGAACGAAATATTTGAGGAGTCAACAGTATTTGATAAGAGTCCTAAATTTTCAGTTAACTCTGAATTTAATGTAGACTTTGTTGATAAGCCAGTAGACTTTATATGGTGCCAAAGTTTAATGTCTCACTTAGATGAGCACGATATTAAGAAATGTCTTAATAGTGTTAAACGTGTATGCCACGAAAATACCAAAGTATATTTTACATATTTTCAAAAGTCTGGTATTATAAGGGAAGACACAACTCGTAGTAATTCCAAAGTTGATATACAATATGATAAAACAGTCATGGATGATATAGTCAGCGAATCCGGATATACTAAAATTTTTAATAATTCATTTGGCCATCCAAGAGGCCAATGGATGTACATTTGTAAGGTATAAATAAAAGTATGATAGTAGAAATATATAGCAAACCACAATGTCCATATTGCGTTCAAGCAAAGGCATTAGCAGAAAGAGAAGGTCACGAACTAACATATAAAATGTTAGACGAGGATTTTGACAGAGAAACACTAATGGAAACATTTCCAGGTGCGAGGACATTCCCGCAAATTATAGTTGATGGTGAAAAGATTGGTGGCTTTACAGAATTTAAAGCACTAGTAGACGCAAGTAAGTAATGTCAACAGTAAAAGAACAATTAGAAAGTATGATTGCGGACAATAATATTATATTGTTTATGAAGGGCGATCCGCATCAACCACAATGTGGCTTTTCTGCTAAAGTAGTAAATGTACTAAAAGAGTATCAAATAGAATTTAGTTATTTTGATATACTTCAAGATCCACAAGTAAGATCAACATTACCAAGTGTAAGCGATTGGCCTACATTCCCACAATTATTTGTTAAAGGTGAACTGATAGGCGGTTGTGATATTATTACTGAAATGCACTCAGCAGGCGAATTAAAAGAAGTATTAGTAGATTAAATCTGCGTTGCTACAATGTGTATTCTATCTTCATTGCTGAAATTCACAGCGGAATGTAAATAATTAGTACGCATCAGATACGCATTACCTGGTGCCAAGTTATAATGTTTAATAGAAATATCAGTACCTGTATCACTTGCTTTAGGCTTATCCGTGTAGAACATTAAAAAGTTTTGATCGTTCGTTACAACAGGTATGTGTAGGCGCATTACGTGGTCTGTGCCGTCATGATGAACACTATAACATGTGCGTCTTGCTTTATTCATTATACGCCATCTACAGTAATTAGGTGCTAAACTTTCGATTAAACTGCCTATATAACGGTCTTTTATACTGTTATTGATAGCAGTAAACTCGTGTTCCTGGTAGTTTAAATTGGCTATTTTGCCTATGCTACACTCCCAATCATCGTTGCCTGTGATACTAGTTAAACTGATTTGTTGGTTAGGCCATAGTGGTGTTAAGCCAAGTATATGCTCAACGTCTTCGAGTAGTTGCTTTTGATCTATCTGAATTGATAGTTTGTTTATATATTCCATAGTACCTATTCTGGATACTGCCATTTACCGTTTTTAAATACAACAAGTTCACCAAACTGGTCTAAACTATATTCGCCTTCTACAGGATGTTGTGGTTCTTTGACTCTCATCTACCAGGCGCGGCAACTCCAGTAACGTGCCTTTGTACGTGGTCCTGGATTATCACAATTATGTCTTGCTCTAAAACTCTTACGTCTTGCTGGATTAGACTTTTTAATTTTCATAGTCTTTTGTCCGGCTTTTTTAGCACTACTGCCACCGTGTCCAAAGTTTACTTTTTTAACATTTCCTGTCTTAGGATCTTTTACATAAACTTTAAACTTCTTAACATCGCCTCTAGTTGGTTTGCCCAACTTGACTTTGCGTCCTTGGTATTCTGCTTCTTCAATTGATTCAAAGTCAAACTCTGATTGTCTAGGTGTTCCTGGTGTTAACTCTAACTCTTTCTGTAAAGGCGGCTTCCTATTAAGTATCTCACCGTCTGTACCGTAACCTGTCGCTTTTTCAAAATTTATTTTTGCTATTGCTATTTTTTGTAAATTTTTAGGATCTTTTAAATCCAAAGTAAACGTACAGTTATTATCTTTACACCAGTTTATAAACTTGCCTGATGTAGCAAAACCGTTCTTGATAATATCTTGAACTGCTTTTTTAACTTGGTCTGGTTTAGCATACATTTCAATATCGCCTTCATCTAAACCTGCTAGATGTCTCATTCTTTCAATTTCTTCATATGCCTTTGTTCCGCCAAAGTATCCGTCATCTTTACCTTCGCCGTCACATTTAGGACATTCCTTTTCTGGCTCATCTGGTATCCAACCATTGCCATTACAGTCTGGACAATCGTCGTCTATGGCTTTAGGGTTTCTATTTTTAAAAACTTTATCAAACGCATCCTGATCAAAAGATGCTTCTTCTATATCTTCGTTCTTTTTACAAGAACCTTTTTCGCCTGCTGATTTACCAGGGACTTTACTATAACCTTTCCAGCACTTGTTGTATATTTTGCTGTTACCGTGCTTTTCGCCTTCGTCTACTTCTTCTGTTTCTTCGAATAAACTATCAGCAGTTTCGTCCCAAGCAATTAACACATTTTCACCTACAACATGTATAACAGGAGCAATGACTCCTTCGCCCATGCCTGTTTCGATCATTAGTTCGTCACCTGCTTGTATACTTTCAGTCTTAACATAATCTTTAAAATCCTGTAAGTATATTTGGTATCGTTGACTGATAATTCTTTCCTTGGGTGGGTTTTTATCTGTTTGCATTGTCCACACATGATATTCTTCGCCACTTAGTGGGCCACCTTGATTATTAGTAGGAAACAATCCTACTGCTGTTTTTACTGTTTTCATTTCATTTACGTCCTCGGCATGCATTGCCGCCATATGTTTTTTATATTTTGCTGAACCTTTTTTATGTGGTGACTTGCCTTCGCTAGTTAACCCTGCTTTTTTCATTCCTTTAGCAACTAAACTGGCTCTTTGTGCTCTGCCCATACTAGGGTATTCATTTTTAACATACTCTAAAGCATCTCTAGGATCTTGGCCACTCTTCTTCAATTGCTTGGCTGTACTAGCCGCAAAGTCTATAACTGCTTCATCACCTGGGTAGTTTGCTTTGGCTTGTTGTCTTTGTGCTTGACGTTCATCATGATCTTTAATTTCTTTCCAACTTACATCGCCACCATCGTATGTCAAAATACCATCGTCACAACCGTAGTTGCCAAACCCATTACAGTCTTCGTCATCTTCTACATTAGGACACTCTGGGCAACTGCCATCTTTGACATATTCTGCTTCAACACTACTGCTTTGTTCTAACGCATCTTGTAAATCATTGTATGCCTGCTTTCTTGCTTCAGCATCGTAAAAATTATCTGGCTGACCAATCATTCCTTCATCTTGAGGACCGTCTGGATCGATAAACGGTTCATTACTTGTATGGTGATGACCATCTGGATTCTTTACTTCTTTAACTAGTTCATCATCGTATTCTTCAGGTTCGTCGCCTTCGCTACGAATATAATCTACTAGAACTTTGCCGCCATATGCTACAGCAAGTACACCTGCTATAGGTAAACCGTATTTTACTAACATATCAGCAATCTTCTTTAGTGTTTCCATATCAAATAGGTCACCAAATAAGTCTGACAAAAATTGTATTGCTTCTTCAATTTTATCAAATACTTGATCGACTAAATATGAAACACCGCCTACAACAACTGCTCCGCCTACTGCTGGGCCAACTGCTTTCTTACCAATTTCTTTGCCTACCTTACCTACTACTGGTGCCACCTTTTTTGCGCCACCAACTGCTTTCTTGCCAATTTCTTTTGCTACTTTACCAGCCGCAGGTCCCACAGTTTTAGTACTGTTAGTCACAGCCTTTTTAACTGCTTTCTTGACTGCTTCGCCGCCTACTTTGCCTACTACTGCTTTTTTAATAGCATCTTTGGTAGCATGTCTAAGTATAATAGGGCCTAATAACCTTAAACCGGTTAATATTACTGGAATGGCAGGT
>Ga0233438_10001983_pt1 | contig 21346 bp, 24 predicted proteins | sample SI_123_September_FD_182720 | JGI IMG/M metagenome (GOLD analysis project Ga0233438, IMG submission 182720) | Seawater microbial communities from Saanich Inlet, British Columbia, Canada - SI_123_September2016_10_MG | ecosystem: Environmental > Aquatic > Marine > Inlet | place: Canada: British...
AAAAAATGATGATGATGATGAGGACACTTGGTTGCAGTTCTTGTCATGTCACCTCATTGAATATCATTATGCTAAAACTTATGGGAAAGTTGATGAGGGTAGTTGGGGAGGATACTTACATGCTTTAGGAAAATTGAAGGCTATGACATGGATTCATAATAATGATAAAGATGAGTATGATACTAGAAGTATTGTGAACAGATTTATTTGTAATAATGTTGGTAAGTATGCTGACTGGGGATTTGCTACGGCAGAAGAATATGATCATGGTAATTATGAGTATGATCATATCTTTGTTTGCCTATCTCCACAATATTTTCCACACAGTCAATGGGATATCTTTAGTGTCTTTCTAGGAATCTATGAAGATTTTACAGGTAAAGACTGTAAGTTAGATGAGTTTTGGTATAAGAGAACTATTAATACGATGGCATATAGAAATGTATACGATACTTTAAAACCTGCATTAGAGGACATCAAAAGAAGTTTAGCTAAATAATAAAAAGTTTTTGTTTTGTGACATGAGCGTCGTTATTGAGCCGACCGTTGAGTGGTCGCCTGAGAACATGATTGAGGTTGTCCTAGGAGAACCTGACGATTTTTTAAAAGTGCGAGAAACTCTGACTAGAATCGGTGTTGCATCTCGTAAAGAAAAAAAATTATATCAGTCTTGTCATATCTTACATAAGCAAGGTAGATATTTCATTGTTCACTTTAAAGAATTGTTTGCTCTTGATGGCAAGAAAGCAAATCTTACTGTTAATGATGTTCAACGCCGTAATAGAATTACACAACTCCTTGCTGATTGGGGATTAATTTCTGTAGTTGTGGCTGAAATGATTCAGGATATTGCTCCTTTGAATCAGATTAAAGTTTTATCCTACAAAGATAAAGGGAATTGGGCTTTAGAGACTAAGTATAACATTGGTCGTAAGGTTAAAGTTGAAGGCGAAGAAGGTTAATAAATAGATCGTCGCTCTTTCGTGCGCGACTCTCTACGACGGATTCGCTACCAAAGTAGATAGGGGGCTTGACGCCCCTTTTTTAATGGTGTATAATATGGAGGTCAGGGAGGGAGACCACCTTGACTGCGGTACTCCCCTTAGTAGGTTCAGGAGTAGCGGCGATAGGAACCTACTAAATATAATGTCTCAGCAGTTTTTGCTATCGAGACACCTAACGGTACAACCGTAGATTTTTATCTAAAGAATTAATGACTAACACAGAACAGACCAGAAAAGGTTTTGGCGATATCCTGGATCTCGAAAATCCACAGTTAAAGAACCTACCCAAGCCTAAGCAAAAAAACGCAACATTCATCAAGTTTTCTTTCCTTGATCTCGATACCGTCGATGAAGAGGATGAGTATTATTGGAACCTTGCTGTCCGGGATGATCAGAACAATACCTCTCGGATTGAAGCAATGCAAGTTTCATATATTAACTATGGATGGCTTTATAACGATTTCCCCCCTTGTATTGGTACTGACAATCGTCCTAGAGACGGTAGGACTCGTATCCTTGCAGCAAAGCGTGCTGGAGAGAGGTGGATTATTGTTGCTATCTTCTCATACGATGACGACGGTAGTCCAATCACTAGCTACATTTCCAATTCTCTTGCCTGTCAGCAGCGTCCTGCATCCACTGGTGTATGCATTAACGATTTTATTATGGCAGGGATTGCTTGTGTTAATGCTGGAGAATGCTTGCCAGAGAGATCTGCAGTAGAAGACCTCGTTTACAATGAACTGCAAGCTGAGAGCTTCTTCTCTCCTCGTGGAGGTGCCATAACCAAGATTGTCAACAAAATCCTTGATGATGTCTTGGAAGAAGGTACATCTGGTGGAATCACTGTTGTTAGGAGTCGTGAAGATTGGCAAACTTGGTTGGCAAAAGCCGGTTATGTAAAGGGAGATTATATTCTCCTATCGGTTGACAATCCAACTTATGCTATGAGGGCATGGTGTCAGCACTTGCTTCCACACTTTTCTAAGAACAAGTCCACAGCAACCATCATCCTTTACACCAACGCTAAGACTGGTACTAAAGCTCGGAGGTATATTTCTGAATTTGCAGTAAACCTCCAGTATTACTACACATCTTCATTTGCTATGGTAAATAGGGCACAGTCTGCTGTAGAGATCAAAGTAGCTGATCCTGCACCATACACTATTGCTGGAGCGATCCCTCAGATCCATGACAATCACAACATTAATTCTTTTAAATTGGTAGATATCTCGGACTACTGATAACCGAATAAAAAATTACGGGGTTCGCTACCCCGTTTTTTAATGTCGTCTAATAAATATTGATGGATGCCTTCGGGGTCCACACAACATAAACTCGCTTTTAAAGGAGCTAAAAATGACCGACCTTACTAAGTATGGTGCGTCTAACATTGACCAATTTTTGGATCGTGTTCATCGCAACAGCATTGGTATGAACGAATACTTTGATCGTTTATACTCACTACATGAGACCACTACTAACTATCCTCCCTACAACCTAGTATCCATAAATTCTGTAGAGTCCAGGCTAGAGATCGCCCTGGCAGGGTTTAAAAAGGCAGAGTTGTTTGTCTACACACAGGATGGCAAACTCTTTGTAGAGGGTCAGAAAGAGGACAAGGAGACCGAGACTACCTATCAGCATAAGGGACTAGCACAGAGGTCCTTTACGAGGGTATGGACGCTCTCTGAGGATGTAGAAGTGAAGAGTGTAGAATTTGAGGATGGACTCCTTTCAATATGTCTAGCTAGGATAGTTCCAGAGCATCATCAACGCAAGGATTGGTTCTAAATATCGGGGGGGTTGTTCACCCCCCATTTTTGTGGTATAATACCAAGAGGTAAAAAGCATACTATGTCTGTTAGAGTAGCCATTATCGGTAATGATCAAATCATTGCTGACATCAAAGAGTTGATTGATCCTGAAGACAAGGCTCGTCAATATATGTTCAACAATCCATATCGTGTTATCATGCAACCCACCATGTTGCTGAGTGAAGATGCAGGAGAGACCGCAGAAAATACATCCCAAGTATCTCTTGCTACTTGGCAACCACTCACGCAAGAGACAACCTTTATTGTCAACCCAAACTCGGTTCAAACTATCTTTGAACCAGTTGCTGATCTCAAGTCAATGTACCTGGAGCTAATCGATAATGTCACAAATTAAAGTCATTGTATTTAAAGAAGACTACAAGTGTATTATCGCTGGAATTGAGGAAGTTGGTGCTGACATTGGTGAGCCTGACTGTGAATTAGAAAACCCTTATGAGTTTGTAATTCAAGATGACGATTTTGATGGAGACTACAAGGATCGTTTGACACCTTGGAAAGTGCTGAATATTTCCTCCGATAAGAAGTGTAGAATTCAAAGCGATACTATTCTAACTCTAGTTAACCCAGAGACATTTATTCTCGAAGCATACACCGAACTTACCAGTGAATGAAATTTTACACTAATGTACAAATGATCGGGGACCAGTTCCTCGTTCGTGCTTATGATAATGGTGAGTACATTCAGTTTCGTGAAAAATACAAACCCACATTATTTGTTCCTGCCAAAAAGAAAACATACCATAAAACTCTCGATGGTGATTATGTCGAACCAATTAAACCTGGTTTCGTCTCTGACTGTAGGGAGTTTTTAAAAAGCTATGGTGAGATAGACAACTTTAAGGTCTATGGTAATGAAAGGTATATCTATCAGTATATTTCTGATAAGTATCCTCAAGATGAAATTAAATTTGACGCTAGTAAGATTCGTCTTATTACTGTTGACATTGAAACTCGTGCTGAAAATGGATTTCCTGATGTTGAAGCAGCAGACCAAGAGATTCTGCTGATTACAATCCAGGATTATAATACAAAGGAGATCACAACTTGGGGGCAAGGTCCATTTAAGATCAAGCAAGATAATGTTCGCTATATTCAATTCAATAACGAGCGAGATCTTCTAAGTTCTTTCATCAACTGGTGGATGGAAAATACACCTGATGTTGTTACCGGTTGGAATATTCAGCTTTTCGATATTCCATTTATTGCAAAGCGTATTGATCGTGTTCTTGGAGAGAAGATTGCTAAAAGGTTATCTCCTTGGGGATTAGTATCGCAAAAAGAAGTTTATATTAAGGGTCGTAGACAAGTCTTCTATGATATTGGTGGTATTACTCAGTTAGATTATCTTGATCTGTATAAGAAATTTACTTATACTAATCAGGAATCATATCGTCTTGATCATATTGCTAATGTAGAACTCGGTCAGAAAAAACTTGACCACTCTGAGTATGATACCTTTAAAGATTTCTATACACATGGTTGGCAGAAATTTGTAGAATACAACATTATCGATGTCGAGCTCGTAGACCGTCTTGAGGACAAGATGAAGTTGATCGAGCTAGCATTAACTATGGCATATGATGCCAAGGTAAATTATAATGATGTCTTCTATCAGGTAAGGATGTGGGATACTATAATCTACAACTACCTGAAGAAAAAAGGTATTGTTATTCCTCCCAAAGAAAAAACTGATAAGGATGAGAAGTATGCAGGTGCATATGTTAAGGAACCGATTCCGGGAGTTTATGATTGGGTTGTGTCTTTTGACCTTAACTCTCTTTACCCTCACCTTATTATGCAGTACAACATCTCTCCAGAGACCCTCCTCGACGAGAAACATCCAACAGCAACTGTTGATAAGATTCTTAATGAGGAAATAAACTTTGAGTTGTATAAGGACAATGCCGTCTGTGCAAACGGTGCTATGTTCCGTAAAAATAAGAAGGGATTTTTGCCAGAGTTGATGGAGAAGATGTATGGTGAGCGGGTCATCTTTAAAAAGCGTATGCTCAAAGCCAAGCAGGAGTATGAGAAGACGCCTACTGAAGCACTTAAAAAGGAAATCGCTAGATGTAACAACATTCAAATGGCGAAGAAGATTTCTCTTAACTCTGCTTATGGTGCTATTGGTAATCAATATTTCAGGTACTTCAAATTAGCGAACGCAGAAGCTATTACTCTGTCTGGTCAGGTCTCTATTCGCTGGATTGAGACCAAGATGAATCAGTATCTAAATAAACTTTTGTCTACAGATGGTGAAGACTATGTTATCGCATCTGACACCGACTCAATTTATCTTAATCTCGGACCTCTTGTTACTAAATTTCTTGGTAATAAGTCTGGTGATAAAGCAGCAGTTGTGGCGTTACTTGACAAGATCTGTCAAGACAAGCTGGAGCCATACATCGATAAGTCGTATGAAAATCTGGCGAATTATGTCTCAGCATACGAACAAAAAATGCAAATGAAGCGGGAGAATATCGCTGATCGCGGTATCTGGACTGCTAAGAAGAGATATATTCTAAATGTATGGAACAGTGAGGGCGTTCAGTACTCTGAACCAAAATTAAAAGTGATGGGTATCGAGGCTGTCAAGTCATCGACACCTGCACCCTGCCGTCAAATGCTTAAAGATTCTTTTAAGATTATGATGTCAGGATCAGAAGATAATATGATAGACTACATAGATGACTGCCGTAAGAAATTCAAGCAACTAACTCCAGAGGACATTTCTTTCCCAAGATCTGTCAGTGATGTTGCAAAATATAAATCCTCTTCGGACATTTATTCTAAGGGAACACCAATCCACTGTCGTGGAGCTCTTCTATACAATCATTATATTAAGAAAGCGAATCTCACTAACAAGTATTCGCTCATTCAAAATGGTGAAAAGATTAAATTCTGCTATTTGAAGAAACCGAATATCATTCATGAGAATGTTATTTCATTCATTCAAGATTTTCCCAAGGAATTAAATATTACTAGATATGTTGACTACGATCTTCAATTTAGCAAGGCATTCTTAGAACCTTTGAGGACAATTCTAGATGCTATTGGGTGGTCTGTAGAAAAAACTGCAACTTTAGAGGACTTCTTCTCATGAACGATCAAGAAAAGTGGAATAGAGGACTTGATCTTTTTATTGAGTCCGTTCATAAGCCAGATCAAGAACTTAGATCCTGTGCTCATAACCAAAAATGCTTTAATGAATTGCTGTCAGTGCGTGAAAATGTGCTAGAATACTTGAAAACATTGAGATGGAGTTGAATGGATTTTCTTAAAGAGATTGTAAAAGAGATTGGAGATGACTATACTCAACTGGCAAAAGATATTGACGACACTGAAACTTATGTGGACACGGGTTCTTACATTTTTAATTCACTGGTCTCAGGTAGCATATTTGGTGGTTGTTCTGGGAATAAGATTACTGCCATTGCTGGGGAGTCTAGCACTGGCAAAACTTTCTTTAGCCTCGCCGTCGTTCAAAATTTCCTTAACGCTAATCCTGACGGTTATTGTCTCTACTTTGACACTGAGGCAGCAATTAATAAGTCTCTTCTGGAGAGCCGTGGACTACCTCTTGATCGCTTGGTAGTTGTCAATGTTGTAACTATCGAAGAGTTTCGTAGTAAAGCATTGAAAGCAGTTGATTTGTATCTAAAGAAACCCGAAGGAGAGCGCAAACCATGTATGTTTGTATTAGATTCTCTTGGTATGCTCTCAACTGAGAAAGAGATCCGTGATGCTCTTGACGAGAAGCAGGTTCGTGATATGACAAAATCACAACTGGTCAAAGGTGCCTTCAGGATGTTGACATTGAAGTTGGGACAGGCTAAAATACCTATGATCGTTACCAATCACACTTACGATGTCATCGGCGCATATGTACCTACAAAAGAAATGGGAGGAGGTAGTGGGCTCAAGTACGCTGCATCCACCATCATTTATTTGTCCAAGAAAAAAGAAAAAGACGGCACCGATGTCGTTGGAAACCTTATCAAGGCAAAGACTGCTAAGTCTCGTCTGAGTAAGGAGAACAAGGATGTCACTATTCGTTTATACTATGATGAGCGTGGACTTGATCGTCATTATGGATTGCTTGAATTAGGAGAACTTGGGGGTCTCTGGAAGAATGTTGCGGGTCGTTATGAGATTGATGGTAAGAAAGTCTATGCCAAGCAAGTCTACAAGGAACCTGAAAAGTATTTTACTGAAGAAGTAATGCAACAACTTGACGAGATTGCTCGCAAAGAATTTAGCTATGGCGAATGATGAGTGACCGCATTGAATTGACTATTCTGAGGAACCTCATCCATGATGAAGAGTTTCTCAGAAAGGTTCTTCCTTTTATAGAACCTGATTATTATGATGATCGTGCTGAAAAAATTATTTTTGAGGAGATAAGTTCTTTTGTAAATGAGTATGATAAGATTCTCACTCCAGAGATTCTTAGTATTGAGGTTCAGAATCGTGATGATCTTTCTGAACAGGAATGCAGAGATACCTTAAATTTGGTTGAGGTTCTAACTCAAAGCGATACTCATACTCAGTGGTTACTTGATGCTACTGAGAAGTGGTGTCGCGACCGTGCAATCTATTTGGCTCTGATGGAGTCCATTCAAATTGCTGACGGGCAAGATTCTAAAAAGACTAGAGATGCTATTCCCAGTATCTTGTCGGATGCTCTTGCAGTCTCTTTTGATAATCATATCGGACATGATTATCTTGCGGACTATGAAGAACGCTACGAATCATACCATCGTAAAGAAAATAAGATTCCATTTGATCTCGAATACTTTAATAAAATCACAAAAGGTGGTCTACCTAATAAAACACTTACTATTGGTTTAGCTGGTACTGGTGTTGGTAAGTCTCTCTTTATGTGTCATGTTGCAAGTTCTGTACTTCTTCAGGGAAAGAATGTCCTTTACATAACTATGGAGATGTCCGAGGAAAAGATTGCTGAGAGAATCGACGCCAATCTTCTTGATGTTAACATTAGAGATTTGAGTGAGTTGCCTCGTCATCTTTTCGAGACAAAAGTATCTAAGGTTGCTGCAAAAACTCAGGGAACTCTTATAATTAAAGAATATCCAACAGCAAGTGCCCATAGTGGCCATTTTAAATCTCTTCTCAACGATCTGGCACTTAAGAAATCTTTTCGCCCTGATATTATTTTCATTGACTACCTTAATATTTGTGCTTCCGCTAGGTATCGCGGAGCAGTCGGTGTCAATTCTTATAGTTATATCAAGGCTATTGCTGAAGAACTTAGAGGATTGGCTGTCGAAGCCCAGGTCCCTATCGTATCTGCCACCCAGACCACTCGTTCTGGTTATAGTAGCAGTGATGTTGACATTACTGACACTAGCGAGTCCTTTGGTCTCCCTGCTACTGCTGATCTTATGTTTGCCCTTATTTCATCTGAAGATCTTGAAGGACTCGGGCAGATCATGGTGAAGCAATTGAAGAATAGATACGGTGATCCAACAATGAATAAGAGGTTTGTGGTAGGAATAGATCGCGCTAAGATGAGGTTATATGATTGTGAACAATCGGATGGTGGATCTCTACTTGGTTCTGGAGATGAAAACAATGTAGCTGATTCTTTTACAAAAGAGAATAAGTTTGAGGGATTTAAATTTGATTAACTCATCAACAAAAATTTGGAAAGAAATCTCAGAGGTAAATAACCTTGAGTTTGAATATCATTTACTGCCTGGTAATGTTCCAATCCTTATTGCAAATAATGTTTTTCTTTATCCAGACAAAGTGCAAGAGTTTTTAGAAAGTCTTGACTACTGGGAGACTAAAGACTTTGATGATAGTGATATTGTTCGTCCTGGAATGACACACCAATTCACTCCAAATCTTTTCTCTATGCTTGGACATCAACTTACTCAAAAATTTAAGAAAATTTTTGGTGTTAATGACATGTCAATAATTGATATGTACACTCAAGCTACGAGCGGTACAATGGGATTAGATGTTACTGGGGGACTTTGTTGTTATCCTCATATGGATTCAGATCCATTTGATAGTATTGAGACTGAGAGACCATGCATTGTTGCAAACATCAATCTCTCAAAAAGTTCTGACCCTGTAACTACTGGATTTTGGTCTTGGAGGGGTAAGAACAATGTCTTAGACTTTAATAGGGAGGATAAAAATACCTTAATCAACTTCTATGATCGTCATGAGGAACAGTCAATAGATAAATGGTTTCAAGTTCATGACTATGAGGATTTTAAATTTGAAAGTTCTGCTACTATGATGTATAATAGCCTTGTGGTCTATCCCACAGGGTGTATTCATAATCCTTACATCAAACCTAACTGGTTTTCTGATAAGGAAAGAATAGTATTATCTGCTTTTTATTCTATTCAACCAGAAAATTTAGACTTTGAAGAAAAAAATGCTGATATTGTTTCTTATACCTGGGAGCATTTCCGACTAGATACATTATTCAATTATCACCCACAATTCACTTCTCCACAATCATAATTATGCCTACTTATTCTAATGCAATCGCTGATGGGACACCCGATCCACAGCGTCCTACTGCTACTCCTCCTCGCCGTCCTCGTGCCAAGGAGTTTTGGGAGGTAGAACCTGGTGATCCTGGTACTGAGGGTTGGTCTGATAATCCAGAAGATCCTAAGGGTGCTCAACTTGGTAACCCAGCTATTGAAAATCCACCCACTCCTGTTCCTCCTACTCCTCCTGCTCCCCCTGAACCTACCATTCCGGTAGTCTTGACTTCTTCTCAAACCCCTCCCAAGGATGGTTACCTTGAGTTTGTCGATCAAGTAACCAGTGCTCCCTCTAAAGATCCCTCACAATTTATTGCTAGAATTGCTGCTCTTCAAGCAGGTGGTTGTGAGATTCAGCGTCTTCTAACTGCTGCTGTAGGTATCTCTGCTGAAGGTGGTGAGTTCATGGAGATTGTTAAGAAGATCATTTTCCAAGGAAAGCCTTGGGAAGAAGATAACATTGAGCATCTAAAGATTGAATTGGGCGATGTTATGTGGTATGTTGCTCAGGCATGCATGGCACTTGATATTTCTCTTGAAGAAGTTCTTGATCGTAATATTGATAAATTGTCAAAGCGTTATCCCACGGGAACCTTTGATGCTTACTATTCAGAAAATCGTAAATCTGGCGACAGATAATGTTCAGTCTCTGGATCCACCTACGAGCATTCTTTTCTGTTGTAGTGGTGAGTTGTGCTCACCCTGTCAACTGGGAGCATTGTGTTCGTGTGGACCAGTGGCTTTTGCCAGAAGTTAAGGAAGGGTATAGACTGTGGACAGGTGAGATAACACCGTATCAGTCTGAAAATGACTATCTAAATAACAGGGAGTAGTACTCCCTTTTTTTAATGGCCGAACCGTCTGAAGGATTTTTTGCTGGTTGTGCATTATGCAGCAATCTAGAAATGGATGCTGCTGTCAAAGATGAGACAAGCCTTCAAAACTTTTACAACACCATGTATCAGAGGTATACGGGTCCCTCTGTTATTGGTGCTGGTAGTGTAAAAAAAGATTTTGAGAAAGCAGTAACCTTAACTCCATCAACAAAAAAAGATAAGTTTTATTCTGATCTTGTTGTAGGTATCTCTGCAGTAAAAGCAGTCAGATCTTTTCTTGCTACAAATTCTGCAATGAAGGGTATATCAGGGAATGCAACTCCTAATGCGGTATACTTAACAGGTACACAATGGCCTAAAGAAGTTCAGCAATTTAAGTTTGCTGCTTTTGGTATGGCAGACTTTAACTCTTCTGATTTGATTCTTCAGTATGGATCTAATTATGTTGGGGTATCTTTAAAGAAAAAACCAAAAGGAACTGCACCGGACCCGACTCTAATCAATAAAGCATTTGATACTGTATTGAATGGACCTCAATTTGCTCCCATAAAAGCACAGTTGCAGCAAGCTAGACAGAATTTTTTTGCTGGAGTAATTAGGGACGCATTAACTAGTGGTCCTTTAGTTGGACTTGCTCAACTTCCTGATGGATCTAATCCTAGAAATGCTCCACCGGAAAAACTTTGGAGCACTAGGATTGGCATCTATAAAAATGGTAAGATTCAAACAGTTCCTTTAATTAATCTAAAAGATGTATCTGCTATTGGTGATCCAGCTCTTTTGAATACTAAAGAGGTTGATCGCAAAACAACTAATGCGATGCGTGATTATGTAAACATGAGGCTTGGTAAAGTCGGCAACCAACCCAATACTTTATATAAACAGTTTCTATCTATCATCAAAACGAATCAGCAATTGTTTGCTGATACCTTAATCAATCTTATCCTTAAGAAACAATTAATGGATGAGATGAGTGAGTATACTAGAAATAACTTTGAATTTATCTTGACCACTGGGGTAGGACAGGTTACAATATCTAAGTCTACCGGCATGAATATTCAGGAAGGTAGTGGTAATTGTATTGGTATTGATAGCGTTGCACTTGCTCTTGCTTATCTTAAAAGACAACCTAAGACCATTGATATAGATACTGCAAAAACAGAGTCATCAAATGCGGCTAAGTTATTTTTCAAAGTTAGAGCAGGTACACTAGATCTCTTAGAACTTGAGTTAAGATATAAGGGTGACTTTAAATCTCAACCTCAGTTCCAAGCATTTCTTTCCCCCCAGTTTAAATCATTACTTAAAGGTGATTTTGGAAACGCACGAAACATTATTTTTGGTTAAATGTACACTGATTTATTTCCAACTCGATTATACAAATACAATTTACAGGCACCTGATCTAAGACAAAGTATGCTGGATAGGTATGCATCTTGGAAAGATCATTCAATGAATGGAACTCCCGAAGGATGGAGTTGTGATGTTAGAACAGAATTTCAAGGAGCTTTCCCTCAAGAGATTAAGAAGCGTTATGATGATGTTCTAAGAGAATGGAGAGATGAATTTGGATTATTTGATCGTCCATATATTGATGAGATTTGGATGAACGCCTATGAGCAATCTCAATTTCAAGAATCTCATTCTCATCTACCTGGATTTTTTTCTGGAATTCATTATCTAGTATATGATCCTGAAGAGCATGAAGCTACTACATTTCAAAACCCACAGGACTCTATACATTCTTTTATGTTTGATGACGAGTTCCTGGATGGAGATATTAATAAGCACCTATGTGAGAATCATACCCCTAAGGTTGAGGAGGGTGATATTATTTTATTCCCATCTCATTTGAAACATTTTGTTAAAAAGAATGACAGCAAAAATCTTCGTATAACTATATCCTTTAACATAAATAGAATTGCGGAGTCTACTCGACGGGTTTTTTCGTAGTAATGAAGAATTTTTTCCAATTCTTAAATGAGGCGCAGACAAACGCTGCAAAGCAAGCGAAGAAGCTTGGTTTAAAGGGTGATGGTCATGGGTCATGGGTAGATCCAACTGGAAAAATTGTTGGTAGAACCATAGAAGGTGAGTTAGTTTTTTCTAGTGGTAGAAAACCATCACAAGAAACTGATCCAACAAAACCTGGACGGGCAGCAAGAGCTTTACCCCCAGAAAATCCTCCTCCTTCAGCACAACAAAGTGGTGGAGTTGGTGAACCAGAAGAGCAGGAAGAGGTAGAAAAGACTCGCGGCGCTGTTACTATTGGGTTTGGTAGATTTAATCCTCCTACAGCAGGTCACGAAAAATTACTTGATACTATTAAAGATACTGCGGAGGGTGGGTCTTATATGATATATCCATCCCACTCAGTAGATCCACAGAAAAATCCTCTTGATTCTGAGACTAAAGTTCTCTTTATGAAGAAGATGTTTCCTACACATGCGAATGCGATCATATATGATCCTAGCATTCGTACCATACTAGACGCACTGAAGCAAGCCGATGTCGAAGGATATAGTAGCGTCAACATCGTGGTTGGTGCTGACAGACAAAAAGAGTTTGAGGGGCTCGCGAACAAATACAACGGGCAACTCTATAATTTTGATGCGATTAATGTCATCTCTGCAGGAGAACGGGATCCCGATGCTGAAGGGGTTGAGGGTATGTCTGCTTCCAAATTACGAGCCTTAGCTGCTGATGGTGACTTTGAGTCTTTCAAGAAAGGACTACCCAAGTCTGCTAAAGGAATGGTTGCAAGAGAACTATTCAATACAGTACAGAGATCTATGGGTGCTGCAGCTGTAACAGAGGGCGTAGAGTTGTGGCAAATTGCTCCTAAGTTTGATGAAAAAACTTTGAGAGAGCATTATATTATTGGCAATATGTTTGATCTGGGATCTCTTGTAGAATCTTTAAATACCGGACTTGTTGGTAGGATTATTAGACGCGGTGCAAATCATGTTATCGCAGTTACATCTGAGGGTATTATGTTCAAATCTTGGATTAGAGATTTGACTGAATATGTTTCTAGAATTCCTTCTGGAGTTCCTGCAAATAAGAGAGAAGTTGGAACAGATACTTATAGAGAATATGTTCAGAAACTTACTCCATTAGAAAAGGTTAAGTCCTTTATAAATAAAAGATAGGAGACTGCTGAGCTTTCAGGATCGATGAAAAATTTTATTGAAGATACAGCCGATCAGATCATGCTTAATAGCATGGCAAATGTTTTTATGGAAAAACTTGATCCCGTAGGTCAGGAAGATGATGATATTGATAATGATGGCAAGAAAAATACTAAGTCAGATTCTTATCTAAGAAACCGTCGTAAGTCTGTCGGTGCTGCTATTGCTGCTGATAAGGCAAAGATCGTAAAGAAAGAGCAGGTTGAATTATCTCTCCGTGAGAGAGTAGCGGAATTGACCGAAAAAAAGCTTTATAAGTCTGAGAAAGCTACGACCTCAGATGAAAAAGAAGTAGAAATTTCAGAGAAGTCTGTAAAAAATAAAGTAACTATTAATCCTGACATTCAAGAAGGTAAGAAAGGTCTCTGGGATAATATCCATGCCAAGCGCAAGCGTGGCGAAAAACCTGCTAAGAAGGGTGATAAGGATTATCCTAAAACATTAAATATTGAGCAGACTGAAGATTCTCTGAGAGACCGTCGCATGGAGCGCGGTGGGGTTGATGGCAACAACCGTTACAATAAGGCATCAGGTAAACCTAATACCTTTGGTAAGAAGAAGAGTTCTTCTGATGGACCTTCTGCCTTGGATGTTGTGAAAGCAAAGATCCGTGCTAAGTACGGTGATAAAGCAATCGTGGATACTAAGAAGAAAAAAGAAAAAGATTAAGCCTATATAAGAGAAGTTCACTTCTCAAATAATGCTTTCTTTTTTACTTCCACTAGCATCCAAAATTATTTCTGATGCTGTTAATAAAATTCCAGATAATGAAGAACTCGGTGAGAAGATGGTTGAGATCTGTCTTGTTATTCTTGCTAAAGCGGTTAAGCTAACCAAGACTGATATGGATGATCAACTTCTTGAAGTTGTCACCAAGGCTATCAAAACCCGCGAGGATGCGTAGGTTATAAATAATTGTATGAAAACTGTAGTTCGGGTGTAAGAACATGGCTCTCTGGGGTCTTAACGACAATATTCAAACCTTTGGTACTGTTGCAGTTAGTGGTAATACTGTAACTGGCACGGGGACCACTTTTACAACCGATGTTGAAGTTGGTCAAGTAATTCGGGTTGGAACCCGTGGTGGTGCGGGCACATATTATGGTGACGCTGTTATCAGTGGTATCACCAGTGACCGAATTCTTACCATCGATTCTACCGCTGGACTTAGTACAGTTAGCATTGCCGCTACTGCTTATGGTATCAGTGAATTACCAATGTATACTGTTAAGGACAGTGTATATCAAGAAGAAAGATCTGAAGCAGATTCTTTAGTCTATGGTATTTCTACAGATACTTCTGGTTCATATGCTGTTGCTCATCATGGATGGGTTGGTGTTACCACTTATATTGATATGCACGGTAATCTGAGAGTCAAGAGCGAAGTTCTTGTTGCTCAGTCTGGTATTCAAACTGGTGCTAACGGAATTGCTTATCCTACAGATGAATAATTGAGTGAATGAAATTCCATGAATTGAACGATAGCAACTATCTCCTTTTTGCAATTAAGAATTATGATAATCCTCAAGCAGTCACTGAGGATGATTTCTATGATGATCTTAAAAGAATTAAGTACATAAAAAGACTATTGAAAAGGTATAAGAATAGTGGTGAGCTCAGAACTCACCTCATTCTAAACCACTTCATAGTCCTTTTTAATGTTTTTGGTGATGCTGGAGTTCCCCTCTTATATTTTAAATTAGATAAAGAACTTTGGTCGTGTACCAAAAGTTTTTTGACATACCTTGGTAGAGTTCCTGAGTTTCCTCGCACGGAACTAAATAGTATTATTGATGATGATTACTGTCTAGAACAGCTAAGAGCAGTCTAATGGATCGCCGCTTAAAAAAAATCATTAATATAGTAGAAGAAATGATGGCTGCAAATGCAGTCGGAAAATCTGGTGGATTTTCTGATACTTCCGATCCTAAAGGTCCGGTTGCTGGAAAGCATGTTTACTTGGGCAGAGGCTCAAGAAAGAGGTGGATGAAAGATCGCGCTAAGAAAAATGGAAATGGATAACCAAATTAACGCTGCAATCCTAGAAAGATTAGAAAAAGTAGTTGACTCACTTCAGGATAATTCTATCCAGATGGGTAAACTTCTTGCTGTCCATAATGAGAAATTAGATACACAAGATAGAGTTGACGCAATTCTGTTTGAAAAGTTGGACAGATTGTCTGCAGATCTTAATAGAGAGACTGCTGCAATTAAGAAAGGATGTGAAAGGGACATCCGTCTTATTGATGAGAGACTTAGAGTCTTAGAAAAGAAGATGTGGAGTATTGCAGGAGCTCTTGCTGTCATCAGTGTCTTGATATCGCCAATTGGAAGTAGAGTTGTTGGAAATATGTTGACGGATGGAGAACCACCTGCTAGAATGGCACCAGGCAACTAGTCTGATGAATGGACCTAATTGATTCTAAGTATATTGGTCTAGTATCAGCGAGACTTGGTAAGTTCAAGAGGGTAAAGTCAGACCTCTATAACTTTCGTTGCCCTATCTGTGGAGATTCTCAACGCTATAAGAATAAAGCGCGTGGGTATATCTATTCAGTAAAGAACAACACTAATTTTAAGTGCCACAATTGTGGTGCTTCGATGTCGTTTAATAACTTTTTGAAGAAGATCGATACGACTCTTCAAAAGAAGTATGCCATAGAAAAATTCAAAGAAGGATTTACTGGAAAAACTTTTACCACTGAGGAACCTACATTCGTTTTTGAAAAACCTACATTCCAATCCAGCATCACTCTTCCTCTTTGTAGTGAGGTAGAAGTTGGTAGAACCTATTTACAAAAGCGTGGAATTGACCCCACCAAATTTTACTTTGCGGAAAAGTTTAAGTCCTTTGCTAATTCATATAAGCAAGTTTTTACAAGCACTGCTAATGAAGAGTCTCGCATTATAATTCCTTTGTTTTATAATCGTAACTTAATTGGGTTTCAGGGCAGAGCTCTAGGTTCTAGTAAGGTTAAATATATCACTGTAATGCTCGATGACAATGCACCCAAAATTTATGGAATTGACACAATCGATAAAGACCTACCAGTCTATGTGGTCGAAGGACCCTTTGACAGCACTTTCCTCAACAATAGTGTGGCTTTATGTGGCGCTGACGGTAACCTTAGTTGTCTTGAGGGAAGCGATTGCGTTTATACTTTTGATAACGAGCCCCGTAATGGCGAGATTGTTGGACGCATCGGAAGAGCTATATCTAGAGGCGAGAAAGTCGTCATCTGGCCAAGCAGAATTAAAGAGAAAGACTTGAATGATATGTCATTGAGTGGCATTAATGTAAAGGATGTGGTAGAATCACATACATACTCAGGTCTAGAAGCACAAGTTAAATTTACAGAGTGGAAGAAGGTATGACCAACGGAACTAAGGTTCGTAAGAGATCAGGAGCGTTAGAGGTTCTTGATCTAAACAAGATGCATAAGATGGTAGAAGAGGCATGTAAGGATCTTGCCAGTGTTTCTGCGTCTCAGATTGAAATCAATTCTGGTATTCAATTCTATGACGGCATAACAACAGCAGAGATTCAGGAGATCCTAATTCGCTCTGCTTCCGATCTTATTGATCTAGACAACCCCAACTATCAATTCGTCGCAGCTAGACTGCTTCTGTTCGCTCTGAGGAAGCAATTGTGGGGTCGTATGCATGAGCATCCTTCCCTGGGTGATCATGCCCAGCAATGTGTCCGTAGAGGAATCTACGACAAATATTTCTTCATTCACTATAGTGATGAGGAGATTGAAAAGATGGACTCCTTCATCGACCATGAACGGGACATGTTATTTACATATGCTGGACTTAGGCAGGTTGTGGATAAATACCTAGTGCAAGATCGTAGTGCTGGGGAAGTTTATGAAACTCCTCAATTCATGTACATGATGATTGCTGCAACTGTGTTTGCTGAATACCCCAAGGATGTACGGTTAGATTATGTCAGAAGATACTACGAAGCAATCAGCAAGCACAAGATCAACATCCCAACACCAATCATGGGAGGAGTGCGGACACCCCTGCGTCAATTTGCATCTTGTGTTCTCGTTGATGTTGATGACACCCTCGATAGCATCTTTAGCAGCGATATGGCTATTGGTAAATATGTCGCACAAAGGGCTGGTATCGGTATTAACGCAGGCAGAATTCGTGGCATCAATTCTAAGATTAGAGACGGCGAGGTACAACACACAGGTGTTGTCCCCTTCCTTAAAAAGTTTGAATCAACTGTCAGATGCTGTACACAAAACGGTATCAGAGGTGGTTCTGCTACAGTTCACTTTCCTATCTGGCATAAAGAAATCCAAGACATAATTGTCTTGAAAAATAATAAAGGCACTGAAGATAATCGTGTTCGTAAACTGGATTATAGTATTCAGATTAGTAAACTTTTCTACGAGAGATTCATCTCTAATGGACAAATCACACTCTTCAGCCCTCATGATGTTCCGGGTCTGTATGATGCTTTTGGTACTGATTCATTTGACGCTCGCTATGTGGACTATGAATCAGATAGAACTATTCCGAGACAAACTATATCGGCTCAAGAGCTATTCTTAAGTCTTCTCAAGGAGAGAGCAGAGACGGGTCGTATTTACATTATGAATATCGATCACTGCAACTCTCACTCATCCTTCAAAGACAAGGTAGAGATGAGTAATTTATGTCAGGAAATTACTCTCCCAACCAAACCTCTTCAGCACATTGATGATCCTAATGGAGAGATTGCTCTTTGTATTCTTTCTGCTATTAACATTGGCAAGCTTCGTAACTTAGATGAATTGGAAGAACTGTGTGATCTTTCTGTTCGTGGATTGGATGCACTGATTGATTTCCAAGGTTATCCTGTTAAGGCTGCTGAAATTGGTACTAAGAATCGTCGTTCTTTGGGTGTTGGATTTATTGGTCTCGCACATTATCTTGCACGGAATAAGGTAGGGTATGATAGTCCTGAAGCATGGAGTCTTGTCCACGACCTTACAGAAGCTTTCCAATACTATCTACTGAAATCATCTAACCAGTTGGCTAAAGAACTAGAACCTTGTGGATATTTTGATAGGACTAAGTATTCTTCTGGTATTCTTCCAATTGATACATATAAGACAGAAGTAGATGGTATTGTACCTCATAACCTGAAGTATGATTGGGAAAGTCTTAGAGAATCTATCGTATCCTACGGACTTAGGAACTCAACACTGTCCGCACAGATGCCTTCGGAGAGTAGTTCCGTTGTGTCAAACGCAACCAATGGAATCGAGCCTCCTCGTGGATACCTGTCCGTTAAGAAGTCCAAGAAAGGACCTCTTAAGCAGATTGTCCCCCAGTACAATACTCACAAATCCCATTATACCCTTCTCTGGGATATGGAATCTAATGAGGGGTATATTAAGATTGTCGCCGTGATGCAGAAATTCTTTGATCAGGCAATTTCTGGTAACTGGAGCTACAATCCAGAGAACTATAAGGACAACGAGGTCCCCGTTTCTGTGATGGCAAATGATCTCCTGACTACATATAAGTACGGTTGGAAGACTAGCTATTATCAGAACACTTACGACAACAAGAATGATGATGTAGAAGAAGAGAAACCAGATCTCAATACGCTATTAAACAGTCTAACTAAAGAAGAGGAGTGTGACGCCTGTGCAATTTAGAACTAACGCTGACACCATGCCTAAAACAAGTGTGCAAGGAATGACAGTTTTTAATACGAACGATCATGAAACCAAAAAACAACCAATGTTTTTTGGTTCTCCTCTTGGAATTCAGAGATATGATTCGTATAAGTATCCTGTATTTGATCGCCTGACTACTCAACAACTGGGATACTTTTGGAGACCTGAGGAGATTTCTTTACAAAAAGATCGTGGTGATTATCAACTACTTCGTCCAGAACAAAAGCATATCTATACTTCTAACTTAAAGTATCAGATCATGCTTGATTCTATTCAAGGTCGTGGTCCTGGTATGGCGTTCAGTCCTTACTGTTCTCTTCCTGAATTGGAAGCATGTATGAATGCTTGGCAGTTCATGGAGATGATTCATAGTAGATCTTACACATATATTATCAAGAATGTTTATAGTGATCCCTCAGAGATCTTTGATACTATCATTCATGATGAAAGGATTTTAGAACGGGCTAGGTCGATCACACAAGCATATGATGACTTCATCAATGCTGCTCAACAGTATGGTGGTACTAATGAATGGCAACATGCACAAGAAGGTGCTGGATCATTTAGAGAAAATCGTTATGAACTTAAAAGAAAACTTTTCCGTGCGGTAGCAAATGTCAATATTCTCGAAGGTATCAGGTTCTATGTCTCGTTCGCTTGCTCGTTTGCGTTTGGTGAACTCAAGCTTATGGAAGGATCCGCTAAAATTATCTCTCTCATCGCAAGAGACGAAAACCTCCATCTTGTCATTACTCAAAACATCCTCAACAACTGGGCGAAAGGTGATGACCCAGACATGCAACAAATTGCTAGGGAAGAAAGACCCTGGTTGATTAATACCTTTAAGGAAGCTGTTGGACAAGAGAAGCAATGGGCAGAGTATCTGTTCAAAGACGGATCTATGATTGGTCTGAATGAAAAACTTTTATCCCAGTATGTTGAGTGGGTAGCTAACCGTCGTATGAAAGCGATTGGTCTTGACCCTATCTATGACATTGCTGCTAAGAATAACCCACTGCCCTGGACCACTCATTGGACATCCTCTAAGGGTCTTCAGGTAGCACCTCAGGAGACAGAGGTTGAGTCTTATATCGTTGGTGGTATCAAGCAGGATGTGAAGAAGGATACCTTCGCCGGGTTCCAACTATAAATAAAGTATATCGTCGCCGCAGAGGGTCCTGGTCACAGTCAGGTAACCCTCTTTTTTTATGCTTATAAATAATTCTACTGGAATATGTTGAAGAGAAATGCTTTCCTCTGATCTTAACAAACTTGCGGCTTCTTATGCTCAGATTACTTCTGAGGCAATTGATCCAAAAGGCGCAGCTCGTATGGACGCTGCTAAAGGCAAGAAAAAAGAGACGCAAGACCAAATTGATAAGCGTCTAATGCTAGGTAAGTATTCTCCTGGTAGTAAGAAGAAGAAAACAGATAAGTGTACATCCGAGTCTTTCTATCTGAAGAGACTGCAGGCTATGAATCCTGTATTTGCCGAACAGTACCTTGCTATTGCAGAGATTCTAATCGAAGAAGGATATGAGAACTCTAGACTTATTGATAATATTGTAGAAGCATTTCCTCCTGAGGTGGTTGGGTATGAGTTTATCTCTGCTCTGAAGGCAGTAAACCCCCGCTTGCATGAGAACCTTCAGTCTACTGAGAAGAGGCAAGCGAAGGCGATTGTAATGCATTTTTCTGAAGGACCAGAACTTCGCAAGCTTGGTACAGCGATCAAAAATCTGTTTACCAGGAAAAATACTCCATCAAAAACAACAAAAACAATCCCTGCTAAAGACCGTCCTGCTGACATGCAGAAAGGTAAGGTCTACGGAGACGCATCACTTCCAACTATCCCTGCTTCTAAGCGTCCAAAAGACATGCAGAAAGGTGTTGTCTACGGTGATGCATCTTCACCAGCACCTAAAAATCCACCAGCATCTACACCTAAAGCAAAACCTACTGGTCCTATCACAAGTAGAGCAGCTATTGCTGCTGGTAGTAAGGAAGGTCAAGGTCCTAAGTCAGCGGCTTCTACTTACAGAGATCCTAAAGATACGAAAGGAACTTCTATCGGTAGGCATAGAACCTTAGCACAACATCGTGCTGCTGTTGCTGCTAATAAGAAGTCAATGTCTGAGGGCAATGTCTCTGAAAGTTTAAAGAAAGCTCGCAAGAATGTTGGTGCTTCCACCTGCTGGGATGGTTACAAGGCGAAGGGAACCAAGAAAAAGAATGGTAAGGAAGTTCCTAACTGTGTAAA
>Ga0233438_10001984_pt1 | contig 21343 bp, 12 predicted proteins | sample SI_123_September_FD_182720 | JGI IMG/M metagenome (GOLD analysis project Ga0233438, IMG submission 182720) | Seawater microbial communities from Saanich Inlet, British Columbia, Canada - SI_123_September2016_10_MG | ecosystem: Environmental > Aquatic > Marine > Inlet | place: Canada: British...
GCTAGCCACGTCAACGCGCTTCACGACCGATTCTTCTCCAAGAGACATCGTCAAGGAATTGGTGATGCCGTTAAGGGTCTGAATGGCTCGGTCACGGTGTGTAGCGTCGATCGTGTGCTCTGAATATCGGGCTTCCTCAAAGATTGACAGGAAGTCATCCATTTGGTCGGTTGGGACCATGCTGAACGCCGTACGGACTGCAGCCTCGAATTCACGGGCTGTTTCGTAGACCTTCTTCATGAAACCGTATTTCTTGAAGTGCTTGACGAGGCTCTTGTAGCAATCAAAGATTGCTGCAATGTATTCGTTGCTTGCTTCAAGTTGCATCATTGCATCGGTCAGGATACCACGTAGAGCCTGTACCTGTCGGCGTTCTTGGACACGGCGGTAGTAAACCGCACCTGCGATCAAGAGCGACATCAATACGATGGCAAAGGCGACAAGATTTCCAGGAGTCAGGAAATTGTTGGCTCCAAATTTATCTCCACCCTTCAAGTAAGTGATTTCGTGCGTGATGTTGTCCGTTGAGGCTGCAAAGTACGTTGAGCCGCCGTAATAGGCGGTAATTCTCCACTCTCCGCTGCATCCTGGGACACCGTCACACGTTGGCCCAGTGAAATCCCAGCTAAAGGAAGCGATTCCTTGTTCATTGGTTCGCGATTTGTTGTTCAAATCTGAAAGCACCCATTCGCTGGAATTTGTGTCAAAGTACTGGTAGGCGAAGATGACTTCTTCGTTTTCTACAGCCAAATCAAGACGGTTTCGCAGCAAGGCGACTTCTCCATAGATCGTGTCTCCAACATCTGCACCGTTTTCACCCGAGTTGCTCCAAGTGGTCTTGACTTGAATGTCAACACGTGAGCGAACGAGGACTTCAATGTCCATAGCCGACCCGTTCAAGGCTCCCGAGTTGTCTTTGTCACAACCACCAGGGACGTTTCTATCTGGTTCAAACGCAACTCGGAGCGTGCGGAAGCCTTCCAGCTTACCACCGGTAGTTTCTACGCCTTTGAGAGTTGGATTCTGGTCCGGATTTGCACTGAACCACTCAATGCTTCCATCGATGTTGCTCGTTCGGATGGTCGCCAAAGGACGAACTTGCTCGTTAGGGTCAAGATAGATGTTGAGGCACTTTCCACCAACATACTGTCCGTTGGACTGAGCCAAGAACGCATCTACGTGGAAGGATTCCTTCAGATAAAGAACGGGGTATCGTGAACCATTAGGAGCGACGAACTGGTCAACACTTGACATGAACGGTCCAACTTCGGTGATTTGAAGCGTCGAGTTCGAGAAGACCTCAAATTCTGTCTGAACCGACTTGTTCTCGTATCGGTATGCATCGTTGTTATCGTAAGCAGAATAGGTTACTGTGACCTTGGCCTTTCCAGCCATCACGTCAGAGAGAGGGCAGGTGATTCCAAAGTACCCATCGTTGTCGGTCGTTCCAGATTGACAGGCAACCGGCCCAGTTTGTCCGTTGACCATCTCGTAATTGACGCGGATAGAACGGTCTGTAAGATTCACGCCAAGTTCATCGGTGAGTTGTCCTGTGACAATCATTGGTTTTGGAATGACTTCGCCCGTCATTGAGTCAATTTCACTCGTGTAAACGATTTGATCGTCGACGGTCATCACCGTGCGGCCAATCAAGGAGAAGCCGTTTGCATTGTTGGTCATCACAAGCCGGAAATGGTCGTTTCCAGGAATTTGGAGACATGGGTCCCATGCTCCCTGTATGCCCAGGTAACTAACGTCCAATTCTTGACATCCTTCGTTTGGTAGAGTTTCATGGAATCGCAGAATCACGTTGACAGGTCCAAATCCATCCGGGAGGAAAGATTCGGGGTCGGCGCGAAGTAGTTGCGGGTTGAGTGGGCTCACGTTGGATTTCAAACATCCAATGGTTTCCTCGGCCTCCAAACCATCACCGTCAATATCTCGGTCTGGTATGTTATCGCCGTTTCCGTCATAGAAACAGAGGTGAGAGCCGTCTGATTCAATTTCTGGCAACGAGACAACACCCGCACTTGGGGCAACTGTTGCGACAACTTGGCGATGGAGTGTGCCTTCGAAGTCAGTTCCTTCAAAGATCACATCAACAAGTCCGCCGTTTGGTGCGCTTGAGCCAGTAAGGGCTGAACCGCCTGTATCGCGAATAAGCGTCTTGTTATCATCGGTTAATTGTGCCGTGAAGTCCCATTTATCTCCCGAACGCCGTATGTTATCTTCTGCAGAGAGCACCTGCATGTAGGTACGAGATACCACCCAAACAGATTGTGTTGCCGTGTTGCCCTTCATGAGCGACGTACCTGGATATTCAAACTGCAACGTAAAGTTGCCCAAATCGTCCTGAGCAGAGATGTTGAATGGGATTTCAAAGAATCCATTGCTGTCCGTGTAGTTGATTCCGGTTCTGCCATCGAATGACCACGTGTAGTTAACCGGTGCATTTCGTACAGGCTGCAGTGAGTTGTCAACAAGTTTCGCCTGAATGGTCGTGTTGGTGTTACGATACAAACGAGGTACAGAGGTCGTGATGAAGTCTGTTGTTCCAACCACGGTGACGTTGATGTATGCACCTGTGGTTGCGAGCGTGGAAGAGTTTCCAGTGAAGTAGTAAGCAGAGTTGGCAAAGTCAACTCGCACACCGTAGGTCCCAGCAGCGTATTGACTGAACCAAGACCAGTTGTAGTCGAAGGTTGCGTCGCCATCCTTCATGATAGGGCGCTGCGTAAATGCAGTTTCACCGGCACCGATGAACTGACCATTCTTGTCAACGTCAACCTGAAGCGAAACTGCATCTTGGTCCCATGCATCGTTGGTACGGTTCGTAACCGTTCCAATAATTTGGAGGGATTCTCCAGTGTTCATCTCTGGAACGATTTCACAACGCACAGGGCTGTTTGGGTCGTTACGGTCAACTGGACCGCACGGAGGAAGGTTTCCATCTCCGCCGTTCACCAAATTGATGAACCAATGAGTTCCATTAGCGGACAAGAACGGCCTAAGGCTTGCTGCTTGACCTGTGAGGCTGCTTGGAGTTCCGTCCCAAGAGGCTGGGTAAGGCTTGAACGAGGACACGTCGTTGTAATCAACGCCTGCTAAATCCAGAGCTGGTTGGTGGAACAGTGTTGCCCAGTCACCAAAGGTACCATCGCCGTTGTTAACCGTTGCATCGTAGTAATAAATCGGGCTAAGACCGTCAATGATCATGGTTCCCTCGATGTTCATGCGATGCATGACACGGACTGAGAACGGGTCTGCTTCATCACCGTTCAAGAACGGGAATGGCCACTCAGGTGCGAGTTCAGGGGATACACGAGCGATGATTTCAATGTCACCGGCAGGGAGGCTTGTGTTGGTGTAGTTGTAACGCACAGCTTCACCTACAGAATCCAAAACGATGTCATGTCGGAGAGTTTGAGCATTCCATACGATTTCTTCGTATGCTCCAAGCGTTTGTCCGACACCATTGTCGGCGCTTGAATTGAATTGTACCTGCTTCCAAGTTCCGCTGATACCTAGGTCTTGAACAAAGGTAAGAGAGGCCCATCCAGTGGCGTCTGTTCGGTAACCGTTATTGCCCAATCCGGTAAAGTTTGTAGGCGTAGTGAGGTTTCCAAAGAGTCCTCCAAAGATGGAGAAGGAAATGGGTGAGTTCTTGATTCGGTTATCGAACAATCCCCGGTCCCAATCCGCTTCGTAGTGGGCCTTGAAGTCAAGCCAGAACGGTTGTTCATCGCTTCTGAAATAGGTCCATGCTGAATAATCAACGGTCATGTTTGCTTCTGCTCCGATGTAGTAAGATTGTGATTGATTTCCATTGAATACGAACATCTCAGTTACTTCGGCGTAGACCCTGTAAGTCGTGTTATCTCCGACCGTTAGGTCCTCAGGGTAAAGGAACTGTCCGACGCTGAAGTTTCCGCCTGCGTCTGTAAGGACGTTGGTGGTTTCAATGGCAGTCGTGTTGTTATTGGTCCATTCAATGTGAACTTGAACAGGGAGTTCAGGTGCTGGCACTACCTGGCCGGAAACTGGACTCACCCAATCAACGTGACCCGAGAAAATTGAGGGAGTTTGTGCATCCAACCAAAGGTTGTTTGGGAGATCAAGTGTGATGTAAGTTGGTAGTTTATCTTCATCATCAGGAACTCCGTTGTTATTGCTGTCCCAATCGGAAGAGAGCTCAACATCCTCGATTTGGTCCCAATCAGCGTCAACACGCGAGTCGTTATCGTCGTCGTTGTCAATTGCGTCTGGGCCGGTTCCTGCATCCAATGGGTTAGCCATAGCCTCGCCGTTACCAAAGTCATCGTGGTCCCAAGGGTTGGTTGAGTTGCGGTCAAAGCGTGTAGGCCAGAGGAGAACTTCGTCCTCATCTTTCATACCGTCTTGGTCGTCATCTTCGTCAATATCGTCACGGGCGCCGTCGTTATCGTGGTCAAATGGAGCAGTAATGCTTTCAAGCAATTCTGCTGCGTTGGTCAAGCCATCGCCGTCCCAATCATCGTCAGCCCAGTTTAGGATGCCGTCGTTGTCATTGTCAAAGGTGAATTGTTCTTCACCCCAGAAACATCCTGGGAGAAGTTCCTGGTCTACGTCCATGCGGCCGTCGTTGTCGTCATCTGGGTCTTCCCCATCAGGGATACCGTCGTTATCGTTGTCAACGTCGTAAATACTTGGGCTGCGAAGACCTTGCGATAGAATACCTCGGTCCCATACAGACTGGAAGAATCCGTCGTCATCAGCGTCGGCATCGTTACCGTCATCGTCGTTATCATCGCAGTTTGTTCCTTGGAAGAAATTGCCGTTGTTTTGACCGGTGTCGTCATCCAAGTCGAAGTTGGTATCAATTTCAAAGAAATCCCAGATACCATCGTTATCGTCGTCAACATCGTACCAGTCGTAGATGGCGTCGTAATCGTCGTCCAAGTCTACTGTTGAATTTGTGAAGTCACCATCAATGTCGCCATCAACATCGTTCTTGAGCAAATCTGCCCCCAATTCATCGGGGAAATCTGCTTCTGGGCCGTTATCTGTATTCCACTGCCAAAGACCAGTTGCTAGACCAATCCAGGCGACATAGGCGTCACGGTTGTTGTTCATTTGCACATAGGTTAGGCCTGAATCAATATTTCCATCGCCGCCAAAGTCATAGTGGTAACATCCACCTTGGGCACCCGGAGTACAGCTCCAGTTTCCTGAAGGTCCACCTGCTGTTGCACCTTGGTCAAAGTTAGCATCTGCACGGGTTGAGTAAGGAGATCCGAATTGTGCGTTGACTCCGTTCAGAGGCATCTTGTAGGCTAGAGCGTAGGAGTATCCGCAGACATATCCTTGGGCCAAGTTACCAGCGGTCCATCCACAAACAGAGAGGTTGTAACTACCTCCCATCTTGATGTCGTTGATATCGAGTACACCGTCGTTACCTTCGTCTTGGTCCCACCAATCGGGCATCCCATCTGCATCTTGGTCGATGTCCAATCCGTTGATGAGAGAGTCGCCGTCTGAATCAATATCCCACTCGTTAGCTCCGTTGTATGGAGACCAGCGGGCGAAGAAGAACCAGTAAAATTCGGGGACGGTTCCGGGAGTCACTGGAGTGGTGGTTGCGTCGTATCCGTTGTAATCAAGAACAACGTCGGCGAAAGGATAGTGTTGGAAAACCATGTTCCAGTGGTCCGAGGAGTTGGTTCCGTAGAGTTGCCCATCTGAGCTCCCGTCAAGGTTGCCTCCGTCGTTGACCGGGTAATATGGAGTCCCGAATGAGTCGGTTGCATCGTAATCAAGAACACCGCAGTTTCCGTCGTCTGGGTCAAACAGGTCCGATACACCATCGTTATCGTCGTCCCAATCTATGCTGTTTTCGAGTCCATCGCCGTCAATATCGGAATCTACGTCGTTGGGTCCATCGTCACGATAGAGAGCGCCGTTGATGACGTGCAAATCGTTGTCGTTGTCCAAGTCGCAGTCCCAATCAATATCAAGCAAATCAATGATACCGTCGTTATCGTCGTCCACGTCATCCCAGTTGTCGACTCCGTCACCGTCCCAATCATTGAATTGGGAAAAGGATGCTCGGCGTGTTTGACACTTTGGATCTGGATTTACAGGGTTCGGATTTGCTTGGGTTGGACAGTTCCAGGTAGCAACGATTGCATTGTCGTCCAGTGGGAACGAGTCGTTTTCATTGTCAATGTTGTCGTTATCCGTATCGTAAGGGATATCGGCGCCGCCAACGGCAAAGTTTCCGAGATTGTCTGGAGATTCTGTACCTCCCATGTCGGTATCAAGCCAGTCATAAACTCCGTTGTAATTTTGGTCGAACGGTCGGCGGAGGTCATCGTCAAGGTCGCTGTCATAGTCAATTTCACAATCGATTACATTGTCTCCGTTGCTGTCAGCGCCAGGAATTTGGAAAATTGCCGTAGAGACGGTTGCGACATCAATTCTCGCTCCCGAGTTTCCACCGGAAATAATGATGCTGTCTCCTGCAGAGAACCCTCGTCCACCGTCACTGATGGTCACCGAAGTTACTGCGCCTCCTGTTGCAACGATGTCGACAAGGAGGTCCATTCCAGACCCGCTTGCAGGTACGTTAGTTGCTGTGACATAACCAGCGCCGCCTTGAAGGGAAGCGCTGCTAAATCCAGTCACAACACCGTTCTTTGTGCGAGTGTAATCGCTCATCTCATCCCCATTTGTGTCGATTTCAACACATGTATCGGGGATTCCGTCGTTGTCATCGTCTGGGTCAACCATGTCGAGGATACCGTCGTTATCGTCGTCGGTATCTGCACTGTCAGGCGTACCGTCATTGTCGTTGTCGGGGTCAAGGAAGTTAGGTGATCCGTCACCATCCAAGTCACCGTCAACAATGGTGCTGAAGGAAGGAGTTCCTTGCGCACCTTGTGCTTGGAATCCTGATGCTGTTGCACCTGGTCCATTGACGCGGTTTCGCTCCCATTCAACGTAATCTACGCCGCCTGAGAAGCCACGGTATTCATTGAATACCCATGTGCGGGCTGCGGAATAATTCAGGTCGTCAGTTGTGCTGGCCATAGCAGCCCCCATCATTGTATTAGTGATCGTAGCGTCGTACGGGTGAGCGTCCTCGACGTCAAGAACGCCGTCATTGTCGTCGTCGTTGTCAAAATAATCGGGTATGCCATCGGAGTCAAGGTCACAAGGCCATGTAAATTGGTCAATTCGTCCGTCGTTATCGTCGTCTTCATCGTAACGTCCTGGGCCTGCGCCGTCAGTGTCTTCGTCAGTCACTCCGTCGTTATCGTGATCCATTGGGTTTTGGTCGGCGAGGTAAAAGTCTCCGACAGCCCCAATGTTGGGGTAATAGTGGACGACGCTTGGGTCCAGGTAACGGTCTGTTGAAACATTGCGTGGGTCAAGTCCAAGGGCTTCAAGAGCCTCATAATCAATAGGCCCCTCAAGGATTCCATCGTTGTCATCGTCCCAGTCGTCTATGTCTGGAATTCCATCGTTATCGTGGTCGTATGGGTCCGTTCCATAGCAACCATCGAATCGCTCGAGGAGGTCGTATATTCCATCGTTATCATCGTCCAAGTCGTTCAAATCGTCTACACCATCGTTATCGTGGTCGCCGAGGTTTGTTTCTTCAAGCATGGGCGCATACAATGGAATAACGGATTCAAGAACTGAAAGATCGGTGATGATTCCAGATGAGATTCCAGGGTCGGACCACATCATGTTGGAAAGCGCTTCATGGGCGAGGGCGTCTACGCCATCTTGAGGGCCGTTCCAACTGCCTTGACCGGCTTGATAGGTAGATTGGGCGAGTGATTGCCCAATGGTATCTCCTTCAATCAAGCGAGTTTCGGTCGTTGATTCATCCCCATCATTGATGCCCTGAACAAAGGCCAACAAGGTGCTTGTAAGCATTAGGAATACAATTATCATCGCCATGGAAAATTGTTGGCGTTCTTCAATCTGTTTTGTTTCTAGTCTTGAGAGCATGCGGACACCTCGTAATCAATCTCCCACTGAAATACCCTATTTGAAAGGCGTGGCCCGATTGAGCGCTTGCGTATCACAGAATGACATTCGTATCATTTCCAGTGATGAAAGAAAAAAGGGGGGGAGGCGCCATGGGGCCGAAGCCCCAAAGCGCCTGCTGTACCCGACTCTGGTGAGTCGGTTCTTTGACAGACCGTTGGTTCACGTCAGCTTCAGAGTTCGAAGATGTCAAGGATGCCGTCGTTATCGTCGTCGTCATCCTCGTGGTCTTCAATTCCGTCGTTGTCGTGGTCAAATTGACCCGTAAGGGAGTTTCCGTCGTTAACTTCAAACCAGTCCATGAGGCCATCGTTGTCGTCATCGTTGTCGGTAAGATCCCAGATACCATCGTTGTCATGGTCGTAGCGGTATTGACCGGATGCACCGTCGGCTTCGTCAACATCCAGGATGTCGTCGTTGTCGTCGTCAGTGTCATCGGCGTCGTTGAGACCATCGTTGTCGTGGTCTCGTGACATGTCTTCGCCCATATCGTTGATATCGTTTCGGTTGTCAATGCCATCGTTGTCGATGTCGAGGTCGACTGAATCTGAGATTCCGTCGTTGTCGTGGTCGTAGATGTTGGTGTTCGGGTCGCCATCGTTGACTTCCAAGCTGTCGTCGATTCCATCGCCGTCATCATCGTCATCTTCAGCGTCATCGACGCCGTCGTTGTCGTGATCCATTGGGGAATCATCGATAGAATCGGGGATTCCGTCATTGTCGTCGTCGTTGTCCACATCGTTAGGGATTCCGTCGCCGTCGTTGTCGTTTTCTCCGTTCTGAGCTTGGTTGTCGAGCTGCTGGCCTTGTTGCTGGTCGGATTGCTGGCCTTGTTGACCTTGCTGTCCGTTTTGCGTTTGACCTTGCTGCTGCTGGTTTTGTCCGTTCTGGTTTTGTCCGTTCTGGTCTTGGCTGGTTTGGTCACCTTGTTGGCCGCCTTGTTGGCCGCCTTGTTGTTGTTGACCTTGGCCGTTGTCTTGTTGTTGACCTTGCTGGCCTTGTTGACCTTGCTGGCCTTGTTGACCTTGCTGGCCTTGTTGACCTTGCTGGCCTTGTTGACCTTGCTGGCCTTGTTGACCTTGCTGGCCTTGTTGACCTTGTTGACCTTGTTGACCTTGTTGACCTTGTTGACCTTGACCTTGTCCCTGACCTTGTCCTTGACCTTGTCCTTGACCTTGTCCCTGACCTTGTCCTTGACCTTGTCCTTGACCTTGTCCTTGACCTTGTCCTTGACCTTGTCCCTGACCTTGTCCCTGACCTTGTCCCTGACCTTGTCCTTGACCTTGTCCTTGACCTTGTCCTTGACCTTGTCCTTGACCTTGTCCCTGACCTTGTCCTTGACCTTGTCCTTGACCTTGTCCTTGACCTTCGCCTTCTCCTTGACCACCAGCTTCGGATTCGCCACCGCCTTCGGTGCCGCCGTTACCTGTGCCTGCGCCTGACTCGGTAAAGTCAGGGTCGTAAGCATCAGGAATACCGTCACCATCAGAGTCGGAGTATTCACCGTCGTTGGGGTCATTCGGGAATTGGTCGGTTGCATCGGACTTGCCGTCACCGTCAGTGTCGGAGTTGTTAGGGTTGGTACCCTTTGCATACTCTTGGGAGTTGGACAAGCCATCTCCATCAGGGTCTGCGTTTCCGTCACCGCCGTTTGTGGGGTTCAATCCGTTAGCAACCTCCCAACCATCGGGGAGACCGTCGCCATCGCTGTCTGCATTGTTCATATTGGTGCCTTGTGTTTGCTCCTCTGCATTCGTCAAACCATCGCCATCCCAGTCGGCGCCGCCGTCTGAGGGGTTTAGGGGATCTGAACCGTCGCCTGAAACTGCTGAAACAGCAGATAGGGCAAGGAACAAAGATATTAGCACGCTCATCATTTTCGTTTTCATGTTTTTCACTTTCCTTTTATTTTGGTTGTTTTTACACAGAGAACCCGCTGTTCTCTCTATCCAAATCGAAAGCGCACGTTGTGGGCAAGTCAATTTGGGATGTGCACGATGCTACGCACTGGTTCGATATAATTTCCAAGAAAAATGTAAGAGAAGAGTCTTGCGCTGGCTCGCAGGCAAGCGAAAACCGAGTGTCGGTTTTCTGAGTGAGTCCCTTACATTGTTGCTTGTTCAAATCCTCCGTATTCATCGTTTTTCACGGGTTGTTCATAGGGAACCCAATGTTCCCTCTAACCGATAGAACGGCCCAACCCTATATGAAAGGCGCGATGGGATGTGTCTTCTCCATGGTTATGGCAATCAATAATTCGACGGCATCTCAGGTGCAGAAGGCAAGAGCAACGAGGCCTGATGATGGAGGACATAACGTAGGACGGTTTCTGCTAAATCTACGTCGGAAAACGAGTGAAGTCGTTCACCGCCATGGCCAGTTGCAGGAGCGAAGAGTTTGATCCCGTAGGGATTGGCAAGTCTTGAAAGTGCTATTTTTGCAGCACGAACGGTGTTTGAACCTTTGACGCCTTCTTCTGAAAGCCCCATTCCAAGAGAATGAATCAGTTTACCTTGGCGGACTCCGCCGCCACCAGCCATAGCAAGTAGGCCCAGGATGATGAACTGGTCCCGAGTTGTAGCATCCCATCGATGAGGGTCGCCATAAAACCGCCCGGACAAGTCGCCGAGGAAGTCCTGTTGGGCTTTGCTGAGCGTGTCAGGGTTCAAAGGAAGGATGTCGCTTTGGCCCGCATAGGTTGGTTCGTTTGGTAAAATCTCATTGAACGGAGTCCATTGATAGTCCCCTAGAATCCAATTATTGAATTTTTTAGATAAGAGTGGGTCGGCACCCCTCCAGCTCCAAATACTTCGTTGAAGCATTTCCGGGGCGATCGAATCAAAAACTTCGGGGGCTTCTTCAGAAAGAGTTCGAAATGCGTCCAACAATTTTTCAAAGTAAAGCTGTTTATCCGCATTCTTTCTGTATTTATTGCTCAGATAATACTCGAAATCTGATTCTGGAATCTCGGCGTCTTGTGATGAACGAGAACCTTTCATGTTACTGATGGGGGCGCTCGTTGCTTTTCTTTGTTTTGTCAGTGTGTTTTGTTTAAATTTCATTTTTGTCCCTCTTTTCGGGGCAAATCCGTTTTTATTTTACGTTTTAACTCTTTATTTATTTTATTATGAGCCGTTCATGGAACATTGCCTGTGAAAATAAAATTAAGTAAGCATATATGAACTCTCAATCATGCAAAATCCTTACTCATAGAGTAATGTGGACCGATTCCCACAATCTCATACGGTTCATCAATAACTGTCCAACCCTGTGACGTGTAGAACGGCACAGCATGGGCTCTTGCTTGAAGAAACCCTGTTCGGGCAGCGTAAGATTCCACCATGATTCGCTCAAGTTCGGCCAAAACTTGGCCGGCAAAACCGTTGCGTTGGTGCTGTGGAAGCGTTCCCATCTGACGAATTTGAAATGCGGGGCGAGCAGCAGAAAGGTCTGCAAGAGGTCCAAACGCTGGAATTTGAGGCGCCCCCGGGCCCTTGTGGTCGGCTCCTGATCCGTCCGACGTCAGGGGGATGATATGAGCCCGGCCAACACAAACTACTCCCTCCTCTAATTCGACCCAAGCGTGGGCTGCCTCATCGTCATCGGCCAAGCGCTCACTCCCGACGGGCATACCTAATGGTTCACGTAACACCGCGTAGCGAGTTGAAAAATAGGGCTCATCGGGTAGACCGATGCAGTTTTTCACGGTAGCAGACGCCATACATCTCCCTCAAAAGCCAAACATGAGAAGAAGCAAGACAAAGAGGAGGGGCATGAACAATATTGCTGCGGGGATTGCACAAAGAAGTCCAATTCCAAGAGCATTTTTGCCTTTAACGAAGGCCGCAACAAGGCCTACGACATAGACAATAGGTAAGGAACAGAACAACATATCCATAGAATTTTGGCCGTTTGAATAATATTCCTCGTCGGCTCCATAATCATAAAACCTAACTTCGATTATAATTTCCTCTGCGGTAAATTTGGATGACTTAAACCAAAAAGTTTGGTTTTGTGAAGAATAGGCGCCAATATTATTTTCTTCATAATTATTGGTTGATGCGTTTACATATTGTTCTATTATGGGCCGAGATTGTCCATCATACCAACCTAGTTCAATATTTGCCTCAGTTGTGTTGTCTTCCAAACAACATCCTGACAGATAGTCCATGGACTCCCCATTGTTGATAGAAACCGTTTGAACGAACCATCCGTCTTCATCTGGACTGATCGCATACGATTCATTTCGAGAAAAGTCGGGATAGTCTTGGTTATCGAAAAAGAGTCCGCTCAGAAAAGTTGTTCCGAAGATGACAATCCACGGGACTATGATTCCTAGCAAAAATTGCCCCCATCGGAATCCCACTTTTTGGGGTTGGATTTGAGCAAACTGCTGGCCGCCATAAGATAACGTGTTGACCTGACCTGTGAGTTGATTCGGTGCTAAAGAAGATTGAGTGGGGGTAAACTGAGTTGTTGATTGTGTTGGTGCTTGAGAGGCGACTTGCCCCATCACCATGCCGGAAGGAGGAGGGGAGGTGGAATGATCTTCGGCAATTGTACTTTCATCAATTGCGAAAAACGGTTTGTTTTCCACTGGCGGGTTGCCACCTTGGTCTTCGTTCATAATGTTCGCAATCAAAATGAGGGTTTAAACAAATCTCCTGCCTTTACCGCTCTAAGACACCCAAGAACATCAAAAATAAGATACGACCGAGGAAAGAAGACGCGTTGAAATAGGTCATGTCGCTGGCGTGAATCAAGCACGGGTGTCGGAGCGGTTACGTCGGGGATTGCAAATCCTCTTACCTGGGTTCAAATCCCAGCCTGTGCTCCAAAAACAATCAAAACGCCTTCTTTCCATGCGAGAGTTGAAAGCCAAACGGGCGACCCGAAGCAATACAGACCGGACTACGGGGGACGAGGACTATGCCTGAACTCAATCCGAAATTGGACCTTGTAGGATCAGGTTTTGCAGCATTTCTTGCCCCCCCCGGTCCGGAAGTTGTTCGCTTTACCGTTGGACAACCAGATTTTGACACTCCAGTTCCTATCGTCGACGCTGCTAAGGCCGCCCTTGACCGAGGGGAAACCACTTACACGCGCCCTCAGGGAAGCGAGTCGTTGTGCCGAGCCGTTGCTGACCACCTCAAGAAATTCAGTATTAACACAGACCCGAATGATGTTGTAGTGACTCCAGGGTGCAAGCAAGCCCTACTCTATGGGATGATGGCTACCATCAGCGAAGGGGACGAAGTGCTCCTCCTTTCTCCTGCATGGCCTTCGTATGATGGCATGATCCGACTCGTTGGTGGCGTCCCCATTCATGTGCCCGTGAAACGGGAAGATTACCACCCCGACCTTGCCGCCCTTCAGGCCCACATTACTCCAAAAACGAAGGCCATCGTTCTCAACTCTCCAAACAATCCAACGGGTGCTGTTTACACACGAGAAGAAACTGAAGCCATCGTCAAGATGGCCGTGGAGCATGACCTGTGGATTCTTGACGATATGATTTACTCAACGTTAGTTTGGAGCGATGGAGGATATACCTCCCCCTGTGAATTTGATGGGGGGCCAGAACGAACCGTAACAATTGGAGGGTGGTCAAAGGGTTGGGCCATGACTGGATGGCGCCTTGGATGGATTACTGCATCGCCTAAAATTATGGATGGCGTAAAGAAAATCAATGTCAGTTCGGCAACTCATGTCGCTACCTTCCTCATGCCTGCGGCAGAAACCGCATTGGGGTTATCTGAGGAAATTGACAAGATGAACGATTCCTTTAGAGCTCGGAGAACGGTGGCCCACGAGGCTTTTTCATCCCTACCGGGGATTGTTGTTCCCAAACCAGAAGGGGCGTTCTACATTCTTTGTGACATCACAGGCACAGGTATGACGGACATGGAATTTGCAACCAAGGCTTTGGAAGAGGCAAAGGTTCAGGTCATACCTGGTTCGTTAATGGAAGGTGGAGAGGGGCTCATTCGAGTCAGTTATGCAACATCCATTGATACTATTCACGAGGGCGTAGAACGTCTGAAGAATTGGCTTGAGAGTAGGGCTTGACCTCGCCTCATACCAGTTCGATTTGGACGTAGCCGTCGTGTTCGCGAATTGGATATATCTTCAGTTCCTTCTGTTTGGAAAGTTTTCCAATGAGTCTTCCATAAGCGGGTAGAAGAGGGAATGGTGACCATTCTTCAATGGCCCCGTCTTCGAGACGGTGTGTTGTTTGATGGAGGGGGCAGCGTATACACCCGTCCTTTATTTTGCCTCCATAGGCAAGTGGCCATCTCATATGACGACACAATGCTTCTGTTGCATGAAGTCCTTCGGGTTGTCGCGTGACCATGAGCAACGTTCCTTTGACGGTCAACATTTTTTTCTTTCCTTCTTTCAGTCGTTTTGATTTTATTGCGTTATGCCATGTCATGGTATCACCGTCTCGGTAGGGGGATTTCAAATCGTTCAAGGAGACGCTCTGCACTTGCAAGCGCGCCTTGGACTGATGGATGGGCTCGGTGGTCTCCGATAAGGAACACACCGTCAACTTCCACATCTGGAAGAAAACGAGCATGGTGGTTTGGGTCCATGTGAGGGAGTGCATGCCGTACAGTTGTTGTCAAGGCGTGTTTCCATCCTTGGACGCCTTGTCCAAACCATGATATGAGTTCCTTTTGAATTTCTTCGATCTGTGGGTTAATAGCATCTTCACCAACCAACGTAGCCGTTACAAAATGTTGACCCGTTGGAGATGGGTGCAAATTGGTAGGAACATGAACATGCAGAACTTTCTGATGTTGTTCACCCCACCGCTCATTGAGCAGCAATCGTGCTTGACGGAACGGAGATGCTCCTGCGGAAAACACAAGGGTACTTGTTAGCCGCTCTACGGATTGGTGTTTGGGTGAATACCCGGGTAGGAGTTCAGCGGCAACATGTTGAGGAGTGGCTAAGATCACTCGGTCAAATTCATGACGCTCCCCGTTAGCCTCAACCGTATGTTGAGAAACTGAATCTACCTTCACGTTGAGATGGAGTGTCGCTGATTTGAGTCGTTGAGCAAGTTGCTGAGGTACAGCGGCAATACCTTTCTTCGGAACAACCATCGTCCCATGAGCCATTGCGCCCCATGTGAAATCTGCAAAAGAAAAGCGTTCAGAAAGTGATGGGTCAAGGGTAATTCCTGCGAAGAGAGGTTTGAGTACACGCTGAGTGGAGGGGCGGAATCGTCGTTGTTGAAGACCGGCCGAAATGGTTGGGGCCGCATGGTCCATGGAACGCTCGAGGTCTTTTGATGAGGTTTGCATTCTCCATTTGAAAAACCTCAACCCGTCACGAATTCCGACTGCTTTCAACGTTGGCAACAGATACCGAGGGGCCTTTAATGCGTCGCCCATGATTCGCTTTCGGCCAGACCTAGGATCAATGGAAACCGTACAGGGGTCCATTGGTTTTGCATCTAATTTGTCAAGGTCAATCCATCGCTTAACCGTAGGATACGCCGTGTGTAGGACGTGAAAGCCAACGTCGATGGGGTAGTCGCCGCAGGCAACAGTGCTCATTCGCCCACCGACGCCGTCTGAGGCTTCGTAAACGGTCACTTCGTGTCCTGCGTTTTCGAGGCCAATGGCAACAGCGAGTCCTGCAATTCCAGCACCGACCACTGCAACTTTCATGCCATCATCCCCTTAGGTTCGACATCCCACCATCCAAATGAATGATTTGGCCAGTTATGTTGTCGGGAGCGTTTGTGAGCAACCAGAACATGCTTTGAGCAACCTCATCGGGCTCGTTGATGCGCTTCAGTGGAATCATTCCAACAGATGCTTCTCTGATTGCATCCGAACGCAGAACCGATGCGCCGAGACGGGTTTCGGTGAGCCCGGGAGCGACTGCATTAACCCGAATGCCGCGCTGTGCATAGGTAGATGCTGCCGAACGTACCATTGCTTCAAGACCTCCTTTGGCTGCTGAAATTGCTTCGTGATTGGTTAGGCCGTAGCTCCCTGCGACACTGGAGGTGAACACCATTCTGCCTGTTCCATTTCTAAGCATGGCTTTACCGACTAATTTTAGCATAAGAAACGCAGAAACAAGGTTGGTTTGAATTACAGCCTCAAAATCTTCCAACTTCGTAGCATGAGGGGGGCGCAAAGCAATGGAGCCAACAAGATGTGCTGCCCCAGATAATCCGTCTTCTGAGCGCCCTTTGGCATGCTCTACCGCCGATGAAACAACGGCTTCGTCAAGAGCGTCGCCTTCAATGATGTCTGCACCCATATCTTTGAGGTGAGAAATACGACCTACATCACGAGCCAGGAGGGTGACGAGGTGGCCAGAATCCAGCAGTTCCCTCGCTAAGATTTGTGCAATATCGCTGCTTCCACCGATCAACAAAAATGACTTTGCCATGTGCCTTTAGTTCCACTATTTGCTTTTATATCCCTGTTTTCTAGGCCGGTGAACATTCATTCAAAAGGACGAGGCATAAACGAAGCATGTGCTAAGGGACTCTCATCCGGCGATTTATGAAACCGTCCGAGACGCGCAAAGCATCCATATTCTAGGTGCTGGAATGAACCCTCAGCGGCCTGCTCATCAAGCAATCCACGATTTGGATGGGAGGGGGTGGAGGCTTGTTCCAATCCACCCCAACGACGCCGGTGGATCCATTCTAGGCAGACCAATACGACCGCGAATTGAGAAAGGAGTTGAACCACAAATTGTTGTCTTCTTCCTAGCCCCAGAGCGCGCCAAAAAAGCCGTTTTAGAACTCATGGTCCGTTTCCCAATATCTGAAATGCCGCTCCTTTGGTTTCAACCCGGTTCAGAGCATGAAGAAGTACTTGAAATGTTGAACGAAGCGGACATCGCACACATTGTTGACGATTGTATCGTTCGATTTGTACAACGCCATCATTTGAAATCGGCTGAACCAAACCTCAACGAAGAGTGGTACCTCCAGACAGCCTCTTCGGAAGGAGATGGGTGTTCTGTATGGGAAGTTCATGGACGAAATTCGGCAGTTAGCCCACCGGCTGAAGCGCTCGAATGGGTTGGAGACCTTGATGATTTGAGGGTGTCCGAGCACACGATTCCTCGGTACATACGGTCACTAAAACACCCTGATGAATCCTTGACAGAAGCGGCACAGCGTCTCGCTAGCACCGTTAACTGACGGTTACACGCCTGATGTTTGTCAGGATTCTATGATTTTGTACAATGCACCATTGTTCCCAAACGTAGCATAATACAATGTTCCATCGGGGTGAAATACCAACGGAAGTGGAGTTCCTGCATCCCATGCAAATCGTGTAATATCTGACGTGTAGACGTCGTCATCTCCAACCGTTACGTCGATACGGACTATCTCGTGGCCCTGAGGTAGGATTGTATTCCAGGAGCCGTAAACGGTTGCATAAAGCGTGAATCCCTCTGAAGGCTCAAGCCCAGGAAGGGATGAGTGAACCGGTCGAACATCAATGCCATTCATCGATGTATGCGGAGCCCATGTCCCAATAGGCGCCTCGGTTCCAACCGGCACAGGGTGCTCTGGGTCATCATCGGGCCAACCATAAGCGGCTCCTTCAATCAAAAAATTCAGCTCTTCGGGAGGATGATTAAACTCCAGATCTCTACCATTATCTGTGAAAAAATACCCATGACCGTCCACCCAAACACCGTCAAAGGAGTTACGAACACCGCTTGCCAACACGCCGTGGTCTCCGGTCGTTGAGTTCACCCACAATAGAGCACCATTGCGCTCGTCTGTTTCGTCGCAAACATTGCATGTAGAGCCGCTGTGCCAGACCAATGTTCCGTTGGAAAGGAGATTTATGGCATTGGTTTGATGATTTTTGCTTTTAATGCCTTCAACCAAAGGTTGTGGATTGACAAATTGACGGTCTTTAGCCACGGTGTATTTTGTTAGCGTTCCTGCTTCTGAAACGTAGGCCGAGCCGTTGTCAAGAAGGAGACCATGAGGGCGGTCGAGGCCGTCAAGAAGGGTTCTTCGTTCATCGGATGTGATGTTTAGTTCAATGATTTGGCTGCCGTCCCTGTCACAAATGAGGAGATGGGTCTCGTCAGCCCATACCAAACACGTCGGGCCACCTAAACCCTGAGCGACTGACTCAACACTGTACCCTTCCACCAAATTTGGATCGTCCCCCGAAACATACGGGTAGACTTGCCTTACGAGCAGAAGCGTAACGATGAGAATCGCCATGGGCATAATGTGCTTGCGCATGGTATGACTACGCACCTGAAGTTTCGCTTTGAACAATTCGCACATTCACGCCTTCAAACGTTGCAACAAGGGATAAGTCACAATTTGCGCTGCATATATTTAGCCCGTTTTCTAGAAGTTTGATTTCTTCAATCCCGTCCCAAGATGCTCTATCGGGGTCCTCTGACACGATACGGCACGGAGACGGTGAAACCAGGTCGGGGTTGTTCAGCGCAGGGAAGGATTCGGGATTAAGGGAGGATATGAGCATGGTTGGGAAACGGGCTTCATCCTCGTCGTTATAGTACGTCAAAAATTGAATTTTGTAGAGTTGCCCTTCCTGTTCAAAGATATAAACGCCATCATTTGGAGTGACCCGGTGTACTGCGAGGTCGTAGGTGTACCAATCCAGTCGTTCTTCGGTCGCGTTTACGAATTGCGTTTCGTCGATTGTAAAATCATTCTCGATTGACTCGCCTTCAACAAACTGCCAGCGTAGTCCGTCATTCATGTGAATGTCGGTCTTGGAGAAGCGAAGGGTGTAATCGCTCTCGTTTGAAGAGGCTTGGTTTGGTACGTCAACAAAGGTGAACTGCTCTTCTCTGGTCGCATCAACTTGTGTCAAGAACGTCAAGCCATCTGCTCCGAGGGAGGGTTGTACCCTTGACGCTTCGTCCACTTCTGTGGACTGGCTACCAAAGGTACAACCGTATGTTTCTCCATCGATCTCCAACTGAAGTTGAAGGGATGACCATGGCAAATCTTCCGCGCCTTCTTCAAAAGAGAGGCTTGCAAGAACATCGTCTGAACCGTTCGTGGCTAAAGCATTGTATTGTGTCACGGTGATGCCGTTTTCAGTCCCTAGGTCGCTCTCGTACGAGACGACCATCACCGACCATACGCCAGCGATGATAGCCAGCGTTAGGGCCAATCCAAGGAATGCGCGGCTCCATGACACGATACTCAGCTTCACTCGCCCTTGGAACGGCGCTCTATCAAGACTAGGGCTCCAATCATCGAGACGATTACCGTGGTGATGAGGAAGCCTGGTGTGTCTTCGCTGTCGTCATCGGACATGTCTGTTGAGGATTCGTCTTCCCCGCCGTCTCCGACAACAATTTCGCCGAACATGTTGAGGGCCACGTGTGGCTCACAAGCATAGTAGAAGGTCGAATCTTCAGTGAACGTGTGCGAGAAAGCAACGGTCGTGGCTGCTTCGCCAGATGTAATTCCATTTTCAACAAAGGTGGTGGACTTGCTACCTGTAATCTCTTTGACGTTGTGAGGCATGCTTTCGTCCTCCCAAGACCAACAGACGGTCTGTCCAACGTTGATGTTGATCACTGCTGGAGAGAATGCATATCCGGTTGAACCGATACCAACAGTAACATCACAGGTCACGCCTTCAAACGGATCTACACTCGCTGGAGGGGTGAGCACTTGGTCAATGACGTGGATGACACCGTTTGATGCTGGTACATCAGCAAGCGTGACATTTGCCATTGAGGAGCCAACCATGACCGAGCCATTCTCGACATGAATCAACAACTCATCTCCGTTTGCTGCGTTAACGGTAGTCATTCCTTCTGCGAGGTCGGTTGACAGGGTCGTTCCTGCTACAACGTGGTAGAGGAGAATGTCGGCAAGTACCGCGATTTCTTCGTCTGTCGTGAAATCATCAAGATTGATTCCTGCTGCTTCAAAGGCTGCGTCAGACGGTGCAAACACCGTGTAGTCTGCTGTTCCACTGACCGTGGCGACCAGATTTGCCTTGGTTAGAGCTGCAACGAGAGATGTGTGAATGGTGGTTGCTGATGCCGTCATGGCGATGTTAACGGCTGGAGTCCAGCCGTAGGCTTGACATTCGGCGGCGCTGACATCGGTCACAGCGTGTGTGACAGAGTTGTAACAGCCCGTAATGGTTTGACCACCCATTGAAAAGTTCTCGAGGTACATGTAAGCATTGCATGCAACCTTGCTTGAACCAGGGGCAATTGTGTGGGACACCATGTTGTAGCAGATGTCACCAGATGGTGGCGTCAATACTTGGTCTATCACGTGCACAACTCCGTTAGATGCAGCTACATCCGCAATCGTAACGTTAGCATTACCGCTTCCAACAGTAACACCTGTGGAGGCAACATTCAGGTCGAGACTGTCTCCGTTGACGGCTCGGACGGTTGTTGTTCCATCAGCCAAGTCTGTGGATAGAGTAGCTCCAGCCACAACGTGATAGAGGAGAATGTCGGTCAATGCAACAATCTCTTCTGGGGTGTCAAATGTAGCGAGGTCGATTCCTGCTGCTGCAAAAGCGGCGTCAGTAGGGGCAAACACTGTGAACGGTCCCGTTCCTTGGAGCGTAGCAACGAGGTCAGCTTGGATGAGGGCCTCAACGAGTGCTGTGTGGATCCCGGTAGATGTTGCAACGCTTGGGATGTCAACCAATTGTACTGTAGGAGGCATGAGGACCTTGTCAATGAAGTGGATAACTCCGTTTGATGACATGACGTCGGGGGTGGTAACATTGGCTCCCTCAATCGCGACAGTTCCGTCTACGACACTAAATGTGGCATCGTCTCCGTTTAGCATTTCTACGGTCAAACCGTCAGTGACTGCGGAGGATTCTACTTGGCCTGAATAGACGTGGTAGAGGAGAATGTCCTGAAGAGTGGCGTTTTCTTCGTCAGTGTCGAAGTCCGCCAGATTGATGCCTGCCTCAGTAAATGCTGTGTCGGTAGGGGCAAAGACCGTGAACGGCCCGTCGGCTTGGAGCGCAGAAACCAAATCGGCGTGTGCGAGAGCGGCTACTAGCGAGTCGTGAACCCCGCTATTTGTTGCATTTGTCGGAATGTCATCAGTTGCATCCGCCGTCACGTTGAACGGAATTGTTGCAAGTAATAGGCTGGCTGTCAAAATGAATACTCTTAGGCGCATCATGGATGGAATGCCGATTTTCTCCTCTTATATAGGACCGTATTTTTTCGTCAAACAAAGGGTGAACGGTATTCGTGGACATCCTCTGCAATTCGCAATAATTGGTTATATTTTGCGACTCGATCTGAACGTGCAGGT
>Ga0233438_10001987_pt1 | contig 21329 bp, 23 predicted proteins | sample SI_123_September_FD_182720 | JGI IMG/M metagenome (GOLD analysis project Ga0233438, IMG submission 182720) | Seawater microbial communities from Saanich Inlet, British Columbia, Canada - SI_123_September2016_10_MG | ecosystem: Environmental > Aquatic > Marine > Inlet | place: Canada: British...
TGTCACGAATGGGGTTTGGGAGGGTTGTCATTATCAGGTCCTTTCTGTCTTAAACCACGACATATGGTATTGAGAAAGAACAAAACCGCAACGGATAGTGGTGGGTTATCCCCCTAAATTGAGCGTTACACCCGGATTTTTTAAGGGATTTCCTGTGAATTCAATGCCGGCGGCTTCCAGAGTTGTCTTAAGTGCCAACAAAACCTTCGAATTAGAGGCAGGAATACCTGACTGCTGCTCATAACGCTTCACTGTAGCGGCTCCTACCCCAGCCCTTTGGGCTAGTTCAGTCGCACTCCATCCAAGCATGTACCTACCGGCCTTGATTTGCTCTGAAGATATCATTATAGTATCACTTTATATACTTAGGGAATCTATTCTACTTACGAGGATATCATGATTGACGAATTATTTGCAAAGTTTTAGGGCGCCTTCGCTGAAAATACCATTCGGGGCTACCGGCATGATTTCGATCAATTCGCCAGGTGGTGCTCAAATGAGGGCATTCACCCCCTACCCGCGCCGTCGATCAGCATCGCCGCCCACATTGACGCCCTATCCGAGACCCATAAGGCGGCATCCATCCGCCGGCGGATAAATGCTCTGAGCACGATTTACAAGCTGGGACGCATGCAAGACACCACCAAAGACCCCGACGTGACGCTTGCCATGAAGCGCATGCACGGGAGGCTGGGCCGCGCGCAAAAACAAGCCAAGCCGCTGACAAAACTCTATCTGGACAAGATGATTGAGGCGCAGGATGACAGCCCGCGCGGCCTCAGAAACAAGATTTTGCTGCTCATGGGCTATGAGACCATGCGTCGACGCTCTGAACTGGTGGGATTTGAATTCAGTGACGTGACCTGCCTGCTGAATGGACAGCCCGCTTTGAGGCTTAGGTTTTCTAAGGCGGACCAATATGGCGAGGGCAGGCTTATAGGGATTTCCAAAGACTTGGAAGAACTCATCGCAACTTGGAGTGACATCGTCGGACCCGAGGGCAAGATACTGCGCTCCGTCGACAGGCACGGAAACGTTGGCGAGAAACTCCAGCCGTCAGCCGTCAGCTATATCCTGCGCCAGGTGCAGGCAAATATTACCCTCCCCGACAATAAAAAACCCCGCCAGTGGACGGGGCATTCGTTTCGGGTGGGCGCTGCAGTCGACTTAGTCGAGAGCGGCTATACGATTGAAAAGGTTATGCGCAGAGGTGACTGGAAAAGCGTGCAGGCCGGATTAAGATATGTGATGGCAGAGTGATTTTTGTCGAATGCCGAGACTGGGTATCTATCAAACAAAAGCGCCGCAAAAATCCAAACTAGCCAGAGCCAGCAATTTTCTTTTCATAGGCTCACTTTTGAATTGCTTATGAGCAACTAAAACTGCAATCACATCTGCGGTGCTCAAAACAGTATTCAAATCAACCAAAGTTACGCCTTCAACTGCTTCAACGTTCGGCTCAACAGCTACGACTTCATAATCGAGATTCATGAGGCGACGTGTAACCTGCAATGCTGGAGACTCTCGCAAGTCATCTATATCCGGTTTAAACGCAAGCCCTAGACAACCAATCCGTGCCGGTCGGCCTAAAACCTGAGATTTCTCTTCTGCCATTGTCGAAATTTTTTGCACCACTAGTTCAGGTTTTTCGTCGTTAACCTCCCTAGCTGTTTTGATTAACTTTGCATCTTCAGGGTTGCGCGAAACGATAAACCATGGATCGACCGCAATACAATGCCCTCCAACTCCAGTTCCGGGAGACAAAACGTTCACCCGAGGGTGTCTGTTTGCCAGACCAATAAGCTCCCAAACATCAATGCCTTCGCGGTCACAAATTACCGACAACTCGTTTGCAAAGGCGATATTGACATCCCGAAAGCTATTCTCCGTTAACTTGCACATTTCGGCGGTGCGAGCAGAGGTCGGAATTACAGAACCATTAACAAACCCCTTGTAGAATTCGACAATCGCGTTTGTAGAACCCTGATTAATGCCACCAACAATTCGGTCGTTTTCGATAAGTTCGGTCATTATATTCCCAGGCAATACACGCTCAGGGCAGTAAGCAATTGATATTTCAGAGGTTGCGACGCCGTTCTCAGAAAGTAATTGCTCGACCAATTCAGTCGTCCCTACAGGCGAGGTAGATTCCAAAATAACAAGATCGCCAGCTTTTACACAGGGTGCAATAGACTTTGTTGCCGTCTCAATATAGTTTATGTCAGGCTTAGGTAGGGCTTCGCCAACCTTAAACGGCGTCGGCACACAAATCACGTAAACATCGGACTGAACGATTTCGGTCGACGCACTTAATAGTCCGCCCTCAATGGCTGCTTTCAAGCAGGCATTAAGACCAGGTTCATAGATATGCGCCGCACCATTATTTATTTTTTTTATGGCTTCCTGATTAACATCAACGCCATGAACCTCATATCCACGAGTAGCCAGAAGTGCAGCGGTTGGCAGACCTATATAGCCAAGGCCGATAATACAAATGGAGCGTTTCTTACTCATTACAGCTAATATATTCCTTCACTCGCTTTACAATTCGACCGCAAGCTTGCCCATCTCCGTAGGGATTATGCGCGTGCGACATGCGATGATAGAGTTCAGGGTCATCCAAGAGACTTTGTATACCGTCGCATATGGAAATTCGAGAAGCGCCCACCAGTCGAACGGTGCCGGCATCGACAGCCTCCGGCCGTTCAGTTACATCACGCATTACCAAAACTGGCTTACCAATACTTGGCGCCTCTTCTTGAATGCCCCCTGAGTCAGTCAACACCAAATAGGAAAAGCTCATCAATCTGACAAAAAATAGATATTCAAGCGGAGCTATAAGATGAACATTTGATTTATCCGACAAAACCTTTTTGACCGGTTCCTGAACGTTAGGATTCAAATGCACCGGATAAACAAAATGAACATCTGGATTTTTATCTGAAAGGTTGGCAATGGCCTGACAAATTTCTTCAAATCCATCGCCAAAATTTTCTCGCCGATGACCTGTGATCAAGATGAATTTTTCTTGCTTCCAATTAAAAGGAAGGAAATCATCTAACTGGTTATCAACGGCAGTGCCCAGTTCGATATCGGTCTCAAGACGTTGAAGCGCCCATTTTAAAGCGTCAACAACCGTATTACCTGTCTCTATTATGCTTGCCTCATTCACACCTTCAGCAATGAGATTTTGCTTACTCTTCGATGTTGGTGCGAAATGAAGCGCGGTTAGCAATCCAGTCACGCGCCGATTAAATTCCTCGGGAAATGGCGCTGCCAGATCATGCGTGCGCAAGCCCGCTTCTACGTGGCCAACCGGAATACCAAGATAAAAACAAGCCGTGGCGGCTGCCATAGAAGTTGTTGTGTCACCATGAACTAAAACCAGTTTAGGTTTCATTTCTTTCAGCAGGCCTCTTAAATTCAGAAGCACTTGGGCTGTTACGTCAAAAAGGTCTTGGCCTTGCGCCATCAGATCAAGGTCAAAATCAGGGCGGATGTCAAACGCGGCAAGAACCTGGTCTAGCATTTCGCGGTGCTGCGCAGTAACACAAACTTTTACATTCAATATCTCATCATGCTTGAACGCATGAACTAGGGGTGCCATCTTGATGGCCTCAGGGCGCGTTCCGAATATCAAAAGTATCATAGGTATCCTAAAAATAATGCAATCGGAAGCCTCTAAAAGCGTAAGAGCTAAAAAGGTACAGAGAGTATAATAGATTTAACTGTTCATGATCCCGATAAATTCGCCACTGGTTCCAAGCTTTTCGCCATTTATTACTGGAAAGCGAACCATCCCGTTTTCTATATGCGGCTAGAGGACGAGGTAAATGTCCCGCCTTCACTCCATTTCTCATTATGGAAAGCCAAAATGCGTAATCTTGGCCGGCATTCAGGAGTGGCATTCGAAGATCGCCAACGATTTCTCTTCTTATCATCACTGTCGAACACCCAAAAACGACTTTTTTTTGCAACAGATCGTGATATCCAACAGATTGAATATATTCATTATCGACCGTTTTTATTATTTTCTGTGGTGTTTCTTCAAAAATGTCATAAGCCGAAAAAACCATCCCTTGGCCCGCTGAAATCTCCTCAACCTGCGTGGAGAGCTTATCTGGATACCACAAATCGTCAGCATCTAAGAAAGAAACAAGAACTCCTTGCGCATTGTCAATTGCTAGGTTGCGGCTTACAGCCGCGCCAAGATTTTTCCTGTTTTCAAAAACTTTAACCCGCGCGTCTCTTCTGGCGATCCGTTTGATCATATGAAGAGATGAATCGGTAGAGCAATCGTCTACAATCAGCCACTCCCAATTGGTGAAGGTTTGCAGCAAGAGGCTTTCATAGGTTTCACCGATAAATTCGGCGCAGTTATACATAGGAGTGATTACAGATACTAAGACCAAATGTCTAACCCACGCTTTCTAAGAGATAATACCGAGTGCCTAGAAAATTAAAGCTTCTGTATTTAAAGCCGTGTGAATTATTTATTAACTTGTTAACAACTCGGTAGTCAAAGCCAAAATGGGATGAGTAAGCCGGTGCAGGCTCTCGATACTCAGAGATGTTTTCGCCCAAAAGGAGTGCCCAGAAATATTTTTGAGAAGAAACTGATAAGGGCAAAGGATACCGATAAATAAATCTTTTTATTACAAACTTCAACATACCGAAAAAGCCAATCTCAATTGGAACCGTAATAATGGCTCTCCCACCGTTACTTACTGCCCCCAACAGATTTTTCACAGCTTGATTTAAATCACCCACATGCTCCAGTGTCTCAAAACACGTGACGGCCTCAAACTGTCTAAACTCAACGTAAGACTTAGTGAGATCAAATTTGTTGAACTGTATTTCTGGATAGTTTTTAGAGGCAATGGCTAGGTTGGAAGAATAATCAAATCCAAAAGCCTGCTTAGGCTTTATCAGGTCAGCAACCATCTTTGTTATATATCCGTTAGAACACCCAAAGTCTGCATAGCTTTCGGGCTCTAGATCGGAAAAAACAATCTGACTCGTTCGTTTAATCATAAAAAAACGAACGATATGAATGATATTACGAAGACTAAACTTTTTATACGTAAGTGAATGATCTACTGACATTTGACTTTATTTATTCCATATTTTTTCCAGATATTCACGATACGCTGACTTACCCATCGTTAGCGTCGATTCAATTAACGAATCATGGGTAATCCAGCCATTATGTAGCGCTATTTCTTCTAAGCAAGCGATTTGAAAGCCATGACGATCTTGTATCGCTTTCACAAAATTTGAAACAGCCAAGAGGTTATCCGCTGACCCAGTATCAAACCAAGTGTAGCCTCGCCCGAGTTCTTCGAAGTCCAGCTGCTCATCCTCTAAATAACACTGAAGCAGAGATGTTATCTCTAGCTCTCCACGGGCAGAGGGTTTTAACTTCTTGGCACGATCAGATGCAGTACCATCAAGAAAATATAGGCCAGTCACCGCCATATCCGACAAATAATGCGGCGGCTTTTCAACAATACTTCTTGGTTGACCTTGATTATCAACCTCGAGGATACCAAAATTCTCTGGGTGTTTAACCCGATAACAAAAAATCGAAGAGCGTTCATACTTCGAGTTCGTATCTAAAAGCTTTGTTTTAAATTCGTCCCCATAAAAAAAATTGTCTCCGAGGATTAAGGCTGACGGACAACCACATAAGAAATCTTCGGCAAGGATATAAGCCTCTGCAATTCCACCAGGGTGTTCTTGGACTATATAATTAAAAGAAACGCCAAACTGTTTACCGTCACCTAGAAGGTTTTTGTATAACCCAAGATGTTCTTTACTTGTAATTATAGCTATTTCACTGATTTTGGCTAGAAACAATATCGAAAGGCTATAGTAAATGGTTGGCTTGTCGTATATCGGCAAAAGTTGCTTTGAGACACTAAGGGTTACCGGATGCAGCCTGCTACCCAACCCTCCAGCAAGAACAAGACCTTTTCTCATTTTTTTACCTAATCGCTTTCATGGTTAATTAGATGTTGCAAATACCATTGTATCGTTCTTTCTAAGCCGTCGTCGATTTGCACCTTAGGTTTCCAACCCGTATGTTCCTGCAATTTAGAAGAGTCAATCGCATATCGCAGATCGTGACCTGGCCTATCAACCACATACTCTATCAATGAAGAATACTGATAGTCTCTTGGTTGGAGTTTGTCTAACTTTTCGCAGACCTTACGAACAAGTATGTTATTAGTAAGAACGTTGTCACCTCCGATATTGTATGAGCCGAAATATCTTTTGTTTTTGGCCAGTGCGACCAAGGCAGACACGTGGTCATCTACAAAAAGCCAATCGCGCTCATTCTGTCCATTTCCATATACAGGGATAGGCATGCCTAACAATCCCTTCGATATAACTACTGGTATAAGCTTCTCAAGATGCTGGTAAGGCCCATAATTATTCGAGCAATTTGTAATAATGTAAGGAAGACCATAGGTTCTTCCCCAAGCCCTAACCAAATGGTCACTGGCTGCTTTTGTCGCAGAATAGGGGCTGTGCGGATCGTAAGCAGTGCTCTCAACAAAATATTCTGATACTTCTAATTCGCCAAAAACTTCGTCTGTAGAAATATGAAAGAAGCATTCAAAATGTTGCAAGCTCCGGGCGCACTCAAGAAGATTGAATGTCCCTAAGATATTAGATTGGATGAATACCTCTGGACCGGCTATTGAGTTATCTACATGGCTTTCTGCTGCAAAGTGGAAGATATAATCAGGTTGAAAGTCCAATATTATACTATGAGTTCTGTTTTTATCAGCGATATCTAGTTGACAAAATTCAACATTTTCCAACTCTATGGCTCTCTGGATATTTTCTAAGCTCCCAGCATACGACAACTTATCTATAACCAAAAATTGGTTATCTGAATTGGCCACTTGGTAAAGGAAATTTGCGCCAATAAACCCTGCTCCACCAGTAATTAAGATTTTCTTTGAAGTTAAAAACTTGGTCATTTTTGAGGCCTGACAATGATATAAAATCTATCAAAATAATTGACAAGACCTACTTTTAAAAGAATTATGTCAAGGATTTTCGATGTTACTTTTATTGGAAGCAATTCCCTTAATTTGCCGTTAAATAAATGATAAAAAGCACCACTTTCAACGCCGTAGCACTCTATTTCGACGTCAAGGTTTTTAACAACCTTTTTGAGACCTGTTAAGTTATACATACGCCCGAAATCTCCCAACCTCGATCGAATTGAAACATTCCGATAGCGAGTTGAGGAATATTGATTGCTTTTTATAAAAGCGCTAATTCCATACTCCATGCAATTTTTAATTAAATTTTCAGGGTCATTAGAATAATAGAGAGACTCGTTAAAGATTACTGCTTCCGGCTTAACTTTTTCAAGGTACGAAACAAACTCGTCGCTGTCCATACTCACGGTGTCAGCATTTAAACCTCGATCTCGTAGGGCTTTAACAAGCGTCCGATCGATTTCTATGCCGAAACACTCCATCTTCCCTTCAGAATTCAGAACATCCAAAAGGGCTCCATTGGAGCAGCCAACTTCCAGAACGCGCTTAATCTTATTTTTATTACAAAACGCGATGAATGTTAAAATTGAGTTCTTTTTTTTCAGCGCAGCTCGTTGAGATAACAATACCGATTTTTTTAAGAGCGTGCTTGCACCTTCGTTTTTAGCTCCCTTTGATTTTATATTTTGAACATAATGGCATTTTTTGCAAACCAAGACATGGGGCTGGATTTCCCGTCGCTTGCTTGAGCATTTGTCGCACATAAAGTCTGAGTTCGTCATTTTTAATCTACTAACCCATACAACAAAGAAAGAGATGACAGGGACGCCAATGCGACGCCGATAACCGCTTTCTGCCTAACAATTGAAAGAAACGAAAGCCAGACGACAAGATAAAATATTATACCTAAAAGTTTTGCTATCCGTGAAAATAATTCAGAATAAATCCCCAACGATTGAAAAGTGACAAAAAGCAATAATGACAACAGGAAGAAATAATTACTCGTCAATACTCGCCTAGAATTTTTAAAACAGAATATAATGATTGTTGAAATGACTATAAAAAAGAAGCCAAGGGATACATCAACTCTTGCTTGGTTAAAACCAAGCAAACTGGAGCCATCAACAACTCGCGCCAGCAATCCGACGTTTGAATAATTCATAATTATGAGATACGCGCCAATCAACAAAAAAGGTAAGGAGATAAATATCCTGCGAAAGCTTTGAGCATTGTGAAGAAAAAAGTACAGAAAGGCCGAAGTGTGAAAAATCAAAGAGCTCGACAGCCACAGTGCTTTGGATCTCGAAAGCCGCAGAATTACCCAGGAAGAAATTGCAACGGCCGCCGCTTGACGCAAGTTATTGAATAAAAACGGCAAGAAAAACAAACCACCCACAAAAATCACAGCCATGACTGCGTGAGGTACACCTTTAAAGCAAAGAATGAAAAACCACAGAGCTAAGGCGTGGAGAGAAAAAATTACTAAAAAGGGTGATATCATGCCTTTAGACAAAGGATAAAAAAGCAAAGACCCAATAACTGTCTTTTGAAAATAGTTCTGGGTACCTTGCGAGTTCCCTTCAAGTAAAAGAAAATATTGAGCGTAATCTGAACCAATTGAAAGTGGTCTTACAGATATTAAATAGGCAGAAAACAACGTAAATAATATCAACAACGAATTGGACGCAGTTTTTTGAGAAACGCTATTGTTCATAAGCCCTGATTTGCGACAGAAGACTCAAATGACATGCACCCATTTCAAAGTCTGATAAATTGTTGGATATTCTTTCGACTATTTCATCGTAGATCTCAGTGTTTAGCGCTTTAATTGCTTCGCCCAGAGCTAAATGATTTCCGAATTGGACACACACACCAAACCCAGTTCTCTCTACAAGTTGCCTTAATTCGCCATCGACTGAATAACATAAAATCGGTATTTTCTGAGATACAAAGTCGTAAAACTTGGATGGAATGCAAGAGCTAAAATAGGAATTGCCAAGCACAATTAACCCGACATCCTTCCCAATCTCGAGCTGCGATAAAAACTTTCTTTTAGATACCAATGGCTTCACGTGCACTCGGATCGAACCCTTGATTTTATCATTCGTGAATATTTGAAGGGTCTCTTGCTCGGACGAAATTAAAAAATCTCTTATGAAATTTTCTAATTTCTGGGCCCGCCGGGCTGTCCCACCGTAAACCAACGATATAACCTCCCTTCGCTCATAGTGCTGATTGTTAGGCATTGGATTTTCCGAGCCGTATCCAAAAAAAAGGGCCTCGACCTTTGAAGAGTTAATGTTCAAAAGCGAAACAACCTCCGAAGCCAGCTGTTCGCCAGAACAAAAAACGCGATCAGCTCGCTTCAACACTTCCGCTAAGAGTTTGTTTCGCCTTCCATAAAGAAATCGCCTTAGCCCAGACCTAAACATAAAAATGGAATGAACAATCGGATCACGCATGATTACGATATGTGGAATGCCAAGCATTCCCGCAACCTTATCTGCATGATAAATTGTCCCTAATTCGCCACCGGTGGTGCTGACAACACACGAATATTGCTTCCTTAATTCCGTAGTGATTTTGGGAAGCTGCATAAAATCGATCGACAAACCAATTTTTTGAAACTGGAGTTTTATTTTTTCCCAGATTTTATTTTTTGTGTTATCCAAAATGACGACGTCTGAATGAATCCCCTCACCAGCAAGAAATTTAATGAACTGCTCTCTCTGCAAAGAACCTCCATTCCGATGCCTTGGAGGGTAATGCCTCGTAATAAAAAGAATCATGCGTGAAGCACTGAAGAGCTAATTTTTTTAGCCAAGATGATTAGGTTGCTCTGGAAATTATAAAATGGCCAGAAGTTCCAATACAATTTTCTGTTTATGCCTGGTATTCGCATTCCTTCACAAAATTCAAATAACTCAATTTCAAAGCCATGGGCTGCTAACAAGTTAGATAAATGAAATAAATCCCAGGTATTTATATGAGTATGAACATTCTGATAATTAGAAAAGGTCTTTTCTTGCCACTTAGCAACGTCTCCAGATTTGAAACCTGATGCAATTGAGACTGGATTTATTATATTTGGCGTTGAAAGTATTAGGTGCCCATCATCTCTCAAGGCAGATCGAATGCCAGAGAAATAATCGCCAATATTTATCACGTGCTCTAAGACTTGAAGAGACACTACCATATCAAAATCCGCTGATATTTCTTCCGAATTTCCGTATAATTTCACTTCTAAATTGCAATGATCCAGGAAAACTTTACAAATTTCCAGACTATTAATATCGGGTTCATATCCGTACAACTCTTTTTGGCTGTCGTCCCAAAACGGAAATCCGATTCCCCACCCACAACCGTAATCAAGAACCTTTGTCGGAGCTAATTTCTTAATCCAATTCTTGGCAAAAAAAGATCTATGTTTTCTGCCATCGTTCTTTATCCGCTCCACGTAATTCTCTAAAAATCTTATTGTATCGCGCGCAGATTTTTCCTCGCCATATATTTTATGCATATCACCTCAATTGTTTAGGAATTTTAAATTCTGGATAGTCTTCGCTTATAGGCCTTCCAAGTGCTTTGATGTAACCCTCCCATACCAAAGCCACCGCCTCTTCAAAGCTCAGTTCGGGAAAATGATTTTTAACGAACTCTGTGTGCACATAACTGTCGAATAATGACCAATCTCGTCCACTTTCCCTGAAGCCTCGCCTAGCAGCTCTGTAAAATAACTTCTCAGGACTACTGATGGTTAAGTGAACCCAATAGACACCGCGAAATTTTTTTCGATAAAAACGTTTATATCGAATTGTTTCGTTACTCCCACTGTTTATAAATCTAAGACCAAGTTTAGAATAAACTCGATCCATAAAACCATTATCGAAAGTTCTTGGGAGGCGCTCAGAAAAAGCGCGAGTATTCCGGTTGCTTTTAATCACACGCAGTTCTTTTTCGTACAAATTGTACTGTTCAACAAAGATAGCTGTCGGCCATATAGGAAATATGGACAAGAGCTCTGATTTCAACCTAGCCAAGCTTTCGTAAATACCTGAAGAGTCGAAGCAAATATAATCGGCATCCGCTCGTAAAACCCATCTATATTTGCACTCCCGAAGCCCCCGGCGCCGATTACCACTCAAATCCAACACGCTATTATCTATAATAATGTTTACTTTGTCGTGATTTCGATAAGTCTCTCTGAGAAGCTCTGGCGTTCCGTCTACACTATTGTTTATGCAAACCACAATTTCGTCAGCGAACTCCAGAAAAGAAGCAACACATTGCAATATTGTTGCCCGATCGTTTTGGGCTGATATCAACACAGATAGACCGTTGATACCAAAAATTTTATTAGTTAGTTTGCGCAGCATTTTTGCCCCACAGAGCAATTGGAAGAGTATAGACTGCGCACGCAACAAAATAAGCTGAAAAGGCGCCAAACACTCCAACTAACGGTGAAATGACAATGTTAATAATAATTCCAACCAAACCGCCGGATAATGCGCACAGAAAAAGCAGACCATATGAGTCATGCACAAGTTCTCTCATGGCAAAGAACCGCCTAATATTTAAAAGTGCATTACTTACTAAAATCATAAAAACAAAAGTTAGATTTAGCTCACTCTTGAATACATACTCATAGAACAGAATAAAAATACAAAAATTAACTAATAGAGAGGATATCGTCGACACCAGATTCAGAATAAACATGCTCTTTGAGCTTTCACTTACAGCAAGGCTGCTTCGATCAAAACCTTGCGCAGTAAGCCTTGCAAAAACGGCGTCGAATGTCTGACCAATGACCAGAGATATTGAGGCAAATTGAAAGTACGAGAAATAAGTAGCCACCGCTTGCTTATCAACCACGAATTCAAGTATCAGTCGATCTAATGCAGAAAAACACCACGCAAAAATAGCTGCGCCAAAAATTAACACATTCCCCTGGAGGTTAAAAAGTTTAATACCGCCTGAAGACGGCGATATTGGTGGTCTCGGATCATAAGAATTTAAAAGTAAAAAAATAATATTTACGATAGTAGCACCCAATATTAGCAAGGCAGAAAAAAGAATATAAAATTCAAATGCATTTTTTGTCTCACCAAATACAAAAGACATAAGCGTCATCGAACCAAGCAATAAAACGGGATAGTAACCACGCAATAGCGTTGCAAGCTTTCCATAATAATTTGCCCTCAAATAGGACACAGAAATATTCGAGATGATAACACTAAAGCCACCTAAAACACCGGCTACATAAATTAGCTTTAGGCCCGGTGAATACTTATCAACGAAAATAAAACCGAGCGACAGAAATAAGACCATTAAAACGCTGTAAGCAATCACACAACGCACCAAAAGGCTCCTGCAAGCCTTAGGGTCCTCCATTAAATATATTATGGAACCGAATTTAGTATCTGATCCTAAACCTAGAAATAACGCCGCCCCGGAAACAAGCGCTGATAATTGAGCATAATTTGCATAACCGTCAGGTCCATACCTAGAAATAAAGATGGGCAATATTACGAATGTTGCAATTTTGAGAGAAAAAGCCCCCAATAAAGAAACACTAAACTGCTTAAAAATTACTTCGTAAATGAAATGAGTGCGCTTGAAGAGAGACATCGCCCAATAATCTTTCTAAGAGGCAAAAATTGAAACGGGAAAAGTTTATGGAAAGAGTACGCAAGTGCAATATGCTCGTAAGATATTTCTTCCCCAATATGTTTTATCCAGTGTATTTTGCGCCAAAAAATAAGTGCGTCTGCAGCCGTATATTCCCCATGTCTAGAAGGCCAAAATATCCGGAGTGGATTGAGCCTTTTCACGATAAGTTTAAAAAAGTTCGCATTTCGATCCCGAGCGTACCGCAGGTAGTAACCGTTAAATAGCAAAGCTAAAGATCGCACATAAGCTGCCGGTTGAAAAACAAAGTTTAAAATGACCGCACGGTTTGTCGGTACAATGTGAAAATGGCAAAGGCGCTTTCCGTTAATTTGAAATTGATCTAAAAAAGCAGGCAAATTCTTTACGTGCTCAACCACATGGAAGGACACAATCGTGTCAATTTGATGCAATTCAATAAGCTCTTCATAATCCGCCATATCCTTAATTTGAAAAACATCAGATACCATTGGGTGCCGAGGGGCAATATCAGTGGCAACAACCTTCGCAGCATAAGACTTCATAAGCAACGCAGCGTGACCATCTCCACTGCCAATTTCTAGTACTCTTCGGCCGCTAATTAGCGCTTTCAAGAATTCACACTCTTGCTCTCGCAAATAATGCGTCCAACTCACGTTGATATGGTTACCCATGAAATCTTTGTAAACTTTTGTACACCCAATAAATTATTGCTTTTATTGAGAAAGGACTCCCATCCCTTTGCTCTAAATACAACCAATGCTTCTTTCTCACCCCTTTGGCATGCCAAATGGAGCTTCCGAAAGCAAACTGACTATCATTATATTGAGCAGGTATATCACTAAACTTAAGCTGATCTCTAAAATCTAAGAATGCCAGATATAAAAACTCCTGATCAACACATGTGAGTTGACCAGAAACACCATCCCTATGGATAAGCGGCAAAGCTCGTTTGACATAGTCGTCTAGTCGTCCATTAACAGTTTGATAAAATTTGTGAGCAATACTGGTGTCATTCACGAATTGAAAACCATTATTAACCTTGGCACCATTTTCTGTCGAGGTTGGACCGGCTAAATTTCTATCTTCGAACAATCTAAAGGCAACGTCTATTTTATCGAGTATTAGGGTTTTTATAAACTTGCTGATGTCTTTTCTCACAAACATATCAGCGTCAAGATATAGAATTGGGAAAGGCACACGATTTTGCACAGCAAAATTATAAAATCGAGCTGCGTATAAAAATTGCGCCCCCTCAGCTAGCTCGTCTTTCTTTGGTGACGAGACTTTAATAAAGCGCACGCGTTCAGAATAATTATTGAAATTTGAAATCATCGAAAGAGGTTTTTCGTCGCAAATAAAAATGCAGATCTGCACGCGATTTGAGATTCGTTGCTCAATACTCTGAACAAGGTATTTTCCATACAAATTGAAATACCCAACGTCACTGGCCGTTACGACTGTGAAAGACATAATAAAACTTGCTCGGCCACGAATTCAATCTGCTTGGGACTTAAAATTGGAGATATAGGCAAACTTAGCTGCATCAAACTATCGATATCGGTAGCTCTACTCCTAAACTTTTCAATCCTACCTTTTATTGCAGGCTGTCGATACGCTGGAATAGGATAATGAACCTGTGTCTGGATACCTGAATCAAGTAATCTCCGGCGAACATAGTTCCGTTTCTTGACATAAACCGGAAAAATGTGATTTGAAAATATTTGATTTTGCAATGCGGGCGGCGGCAATATCTCTTTGTTTAACATTCGTCGATATATCGCTGCCAATTTATTTTTTTTCTTCTCTATTTTAGATAGCGCTCTCAATTTTTGAATTAAAAAAGCAGCATTTAGATTGTCTAGACGGGAATTTACACCCATTACTTCGGCAAAGTTTTTTATTCCGAAACCATAAAACCTCATTTTACTAAAATGTGCCGCGTCTTCTGAAGAGCGGCAAATTATGGCACCACCGTCACCCAACCCTCCGAGGGGTTTAGTAGGGAAAAAACTGAACGCAGAAAAATGTCCAAAAGTTCCCAAATGACGACCTTGTATCATCGCACCGAGGCTTTGGGCAGCATCTTCAACAAGCACAATACCCTTGCTATCACAATAGTCTGTGATTTCTTGAACCTCTCCAAAACGCCCATGCATATGAGTAATGCAAATAACACTATTTTTATCAGTGACCCCCTCAACACCATTTAAACATGGCTGCTTACTGTTCTCATTAATTTCAAAAAATTTTACAACCAACCCAGCGTTTAGAGCAGCCATCACAGTAGCAAGGTAGGAATTTGATTGTAAAAAAACTGTACGCTTCTTTTGTTGTTCTCTTAAGTAACGAAATATAAGAAAAAGAGCATCATACCCACTGCCGACCGACACTGCATAAACATTTTCCTGGATTCCCACTGATAAGTGGGCCGCAAAACGGTCTTCAAATTTCTTGACGCTAGGCCCCAAAATGAGGGGTTCACTTAAATAAGACGCCTCAACACTAGACATGCCTTTTGGAACATATTCCGCGTTCAGTTTAGATAAGTCCTCATACACAATCATATTACGTAATCCTTTGCATCAAAAGAGTGAGATGCAAGCACTAGTGCTACTCCAGAAGGAACGAAAGAATACTCGTGCCAATCGGACGGATCTAGAATGACCCCTCCATCACCGTTCTCCAAAATATAGGTTGTTTCATCCCCATCGCCGTACTGCGAAATGCATCTAAGATTCATAGCTCCTTGAATACAAAATACGACCTGCCTGCAAACTCGGTGGGCATGTCCACCCCTTAATTCACTACCTCCACTTACCCAATAAATTCGTTTTACCTTGAACGGCACCTGGGAGAAATCTAGCGGAGTCAAACTACCTCTAAAATCTGAATGGACTTTACCAGTTAAAACTATTTTTCCCATCTGACGAACCTCCAAAACTTGCCTCTTCGCCACCTAAGCTATTATGAAAAGTATTTTTTGATGAGCCATCCCCGTCATAAACGCAAATTCCAGCCTTCTGTAATAACATAGCCACCTTAAAAGTCGGGGAGTTTCTTATATCGTCTGTGCCTTCTTTAAAATTAAACCCATAAACAACCAAACTTTTTATACCAGTGCTTATAATCTCATTCGCTTTTCTTAGTATCTGCTCTTCGTTAAATGCCAAGGATGCTGCATAAAAATTCGACTGTTCAATTTTTTCCATTTTTGAAGAAATATATTCTAACTCTTTTGGCAAACAATAACCGCCAAAAGGGGCACCCGATTTTAGATAGAGACCATCGCCATTTCCTCTTAATTGAGGGAAATAGGCATTAAACCATTCTACATCAATTTGCTTAAAAAGCTCGGGGACCGAATTTGCAAAAGACACCTTAAGGGCCCTAAATGCGTTTGACATAGTTTTCAAGGCACATAAAGTTTCTGCATTGGGTGCGTGAATAAAAGGTAGACCTACAATATTCTCAAGTTTTTCGGCCTGTAAAATAGGCCCTGAGATGAAATTATCGTCTTTTTTGAAATCATAAATAGCTGATCCCTCTCTTAGGAATTCTGGCCAAATGAGGAACTCAAAACCCAATTCTTCTGATAGAATATCAACTTCCCCAGGTCCTATCGTTGACCGCAGAACTGGAGTATCTCCATTAAGTCGCACGTCTTTTATCAGTTCAGATACTTTTTTAAAGTCATAGCCGTCTTCCGAAAGCTCTACATTCACACACAAAAGGCAAAATGAACCAGGCTGCCCATCAGAATTTGATTTATATTCCTCGATATTCTTAACCGTTACAAAGGAATAAAACTCATCCCAATTGAATGCTCGCTCAAAAAAAATAGGCTCTTCATTTTTAAGAAGCTCTAATTTTTTCTTGTCGCGCTCGAACAGCGTAACGTTTAGACCCAACTCCCCCAAACAAAAGGCTGTGACGCAGCCAATGTAACCTGCACCAAAAACGTTAATATTGCTCATTTTTTATCACTTCTAAAAATCTAATTGCCGCATCTTCTATAAGAAAGCTCTTCGGTTTATACCTTCGAAGCCTAGGAAGCATGGAAATGTTCGTTGGCAAGACGCCGTAAAAATCCATATCCGGCGGCTGCCACCGATCAAAATTTACAACTATCGGCAGATTATAAGATGCCGCCAAAGTCGCCACCCCACTGTGATTTCCGCGGAAATAATTGAGAGCTATTGCATCATGATTCAACAACAAACCATCGACTTCTTCTTCTTGTACAAAACCCAAATTAAGAACAATATCGTTCGGAAGTGTTTTTATATGGGTTGTTAATTCATTTGCATAAGCGATATCCTCAGGCTGCCCCACTACACTGATAGCAATGCTCGTTGAAACCTGACAGATTTCAGACAACATCCCTATGATGTCTTTTTTCCTTGTCAAACGCCCAAAAATCAAAATTCGTTCACAGGTGTCTTGTTCACCCGTCTCCTTGGGTGACCTTTTATATAAACCCAAAGGAATTTTAAAATGCTTTGCGTTTGCCAGTGATTCTGAAAAAAGACCCTCAGTCCGGGAATTAGTGTGATGGAAAAAATCAACCTGAGATAACCAAAATATGAATAAGTCCTTCTGCCAACGATACTTAATTTCCTCTCGATAATCATTGTGCACAGTGAAAATTATTGCAACACCCGCAATTTTGCAGGCTAGCGTCATTACAATAAATAGACTTGATTTTATGGGTAGATAACCAAAAAAGGCTTTTTCTGGCCAATGAACATGGAAATGAGAACATCTGAAAACCATCCAAGGCTTTGTCTTTAAGTCGATAACAGAGACACCCATTTTTTCAATTTGCTGATAGAAGCGAGCGTTTCTCGGGTTATCTTTGCCTCTTTTGGGCCACGCTCCAATTACGAAACAAGTTTCAGGATCTGCCATAGACATCATCCAGCCGCACAATATCGTCTTCGCCGAGGTAATCCCCGACCTGCACCTCAATAAGCACCAACTCTTCGTCAGCGGTATTTGTCAGCCGGTGCTTTTCACCTAGGGGGATGTAGCGATATTCACCCGGTCCGATATCAAATTCCTCATCACCAACCTGCACAATGGCTTTTCCTTGCGTCACCACCCAATGCTCAGCGCGCTTATGGTGATATTGCAGGCTCAATTTTTGTCCCGGCGCGACGGTAATGCGTTTGACTTGATAGCCGTCTTCTTGTTTTAGCGTCGCATATGTGCCCCATGGCCGGTGCACAGTGGCGGGCAGTTCCGTCAATTCAGCGTCTGCACTGGCTTTCAATGCCTCGACCACCAGCTTCACTTCCTGCGATTTGGCGCGGTCAGCGACCAGCAGCGCGTCTGGCGTGTCTACAATCACCAAGCCCTCGACGCCGATTGCGGCGATAGCTTTCTTTGTGTGACTTATGCTTTCAATATGTGTGTTGCGCGCGTCGATAAAGTGCATCTTATCGATACCAACAGCACTATTGCCATCTGCATCAGCTCCATGCGCGCCGGCTACCGCATCCCAGCTGCCGACATCCGACCAGCCGAAACCGGCCGGCACCATGGCAATTTTTTCGGCTTTTTCCATCACCGCATAATCGATGGAAATATCCGGTTGGGCGATAAAGCTGGCTTTCTCAAAACGGGTCACGTCCGCCTTTTCTTGCGCATTCGCAGAAGCTGTCTTGGACGCCGCCCACACATCACTCGCATGTGCCGCCATATTCTTCGCCATCACACCGGCGGTGAAACAAAACATGCCGCTGTTCCAGTAGTAGCGCCCCTCAGCAAGATATTTCTCTGCCGTTGCCCGGTCGGGCTTTTCGATAAAACTCTGCAAGGGCTGGGGTTTATCGCCCGCTCCGGCGACTTCCAAATAACCATAACCGGTTTCAGGCGCCGTCGGGCGAATGCCGAAGACGACGAGATTACCGGCTTGGGCTTGCTCTGCCGCTTGGCCGACCGCTTTTTCAAACGCCGCATTATCTGAAATCAGATGATCCGCTGCCAGCACCAGACACAGAGCGTCATCGCCATGCGCCTTTTGAATATGCCGCACGGCCAGCGCAATGGCGGGCGCGGTATTGCGCCCCTTCGGTTCCAGCAAATAGGAAACCTTCGGTGCCTTCGATGTCTCTTTCAGCAACTTCTCGGTCAAGAAATAATGATCCTGATTGGTCACGATCAGCGTCTTATCAGCAATCAAAGCGGCGCGTTCAAGCGCATGCGTCAAAAGCGGCTTGCCGGCCACTTCCATGAACGGCTTGGGGTGCATGCGCCGCGAGATAGGCCACAGCCGCGACCCCGCACCACCGGAAAGAATAATCGGAATAATTTTGCTCACGAGATCGCACTCAAATTATTAGTGAAGTTAGTATATTCACGGTACCACTGCACAAACCGCTCAATGCCATCTTCGATTGAGGTATCGGGCTTGAAGCCAACATCCGCCATGAGATCGTCCATATCAGCATAAGTCACCGGCACATCACCGGCCTGCATGGGCAGATTATTGCGCTGGGCGTCAATCCCTGTGGCTGTCTCAATCGCCGCAATAAAACGGTTTAGCTCAACCGGATTATTGTTGCCGATATTATAGACCTTAAAGGGAGCTTCAGCATTTGACGTTTCGGGTTTTTGTTTGGTCGGCGCTTTCGGCATGAGGCGAACAATGCCCTCGATGATATCGTCAATATAGGTAAAATCGCGTTGCATAACGCCATTATTATAAACGTCGATGGGCTGCCCTTCCAAAATTGCCTTGGTGAATTTGAAATAAGCCATATCCGGCCGCCCGTAGGGCCCATAGACGGTGAAGAAGCGCAGACCTGTCGATGGAATGCCGAAGAGATGGGCGTAGGCATGCGCCATCAACTCATTGGATTTTTTTGTCGCGGCATAGAGGCTGATGGGGTAGTCCGTATTATCAGAGACGCTGAATGGCGTCTTGGCGTTCATGCCGTAAACCGAACTGGAAGACGCAAAAATTAGGTGCTTTGGCTTATTGTTCCGACACCCTTCGAGAACATTGAGAAAGCCGGTTAGATTGGCATCAGCATAGGCGTGCGGATTTTCCAGCGAATAGCGCACACCGGCTTGCGCGGCCAGGTTAATGACCACATCAAATTTCTCGGCCGCGAATAACCCTGCGATCGCCTCGCGATTAGCTAAGTCCAATTCGAGGAATTGAAATTCAGCATTTGTTTCTTCGCGCGTCTCATGCAAAGCGGCTAGGCGCATTTGTTTGAGCGCCGGGTCGTAATAATCATTGAGGTTATCGATGCCGATGACACTAATGCCCTCACGCATCAATCTTTGGCTTAGGTGGAAGCCAACAAACCCTGCCGCTCCAGTTACGATTGCTTTATCAGTCACTGCCGAATAAATCCCGCGTGAACACCTTTTCGTTCACATCATCCAGCTCATCGACCATACGATTAGCGATAATGACATCGCAGCGACTTTTGAAGCTGTCCAATTCATGCGTCACTTCTGAATTGAAAAACTGCGCCTCATCGAGAAGCGGCTCAAAGACAACAACTTCAACGCCCTTGGCCTTAATCCGTTTCATCACACCCTGCACGGCAGATGAGCGGAAATTATCCGAGCCCGCCTTCATAGCGAGACGATAAATGCCGACCGTCTTTGGTTCGCGCCGAATGATTTCATCGGCGATGAAATCTTTGCGCGTCCTATTGGAGGTCACAATCGCCTCAATGAGATTTTGCGGCACGCGGTCATAATTGGCCAGCAATTGCTTGGCGTCTTTCGGCAAGCAATAACCGCCATAACCAAAACTCGGATTATTATAATGGTCGCCAATGCGCGGGTCTAGCGACACGCCGGCAATAATCGAGCGCGTATCCAAATCTTCACCCAATGCATAACTGTCCAACTCATTAAAAAAGGACACACGCATGGCGAGATAAGTATTAGCGAAGAGTTTTACCGCCTCTGCCTCGGTTGAACGTATAAAGAGTGTTTCAATATCCTGCTTCTCGGCAGCGTCCCGCAACAGACCCGCAAAAACATGCGCCTGCGCGTCATCGCTGCCCATAATAATGCGCGACGGGTGGAGATTGTCTTTGAGCGCCTGCCCCTCACGCAAAAACTCGGGCGAGAAGATGATGCGCTCGGTTTTGAATTTATCTTTCATCGAACGCGTGAAGCCGACCGGCACAGTTGACTTAATGACGATAGTCGCTTTTTCATTATCCGCCAGCACGTCACCAATCACTGCCTCGACAGAACTTGTGTCGAAATAATTGGTCTCGGGGTCATAATCTGTCGGCGTCGCCACGACAACAAATGCCGGGTCTTCATAGGCTTCGGCTTTATCCAATGTTGCCGTCAGCGAAAGCTCTTTTTCGGCCAGATAGTGCTCAATCTCCACATCCAACACGGTCGACTTACCCTGATTTATCAAATCGACCCGCGAGGCATCAATATCCAGCGCCGTCACCTCATTATGCTGTGCCAGCAATACGGCCATGGACATGCCGACATAACCGGTGCCGACGACGGTTATCTTGTGACCACTCACAGTGTTATCTCACGTCTCATAAGGGGTGTTATTCGGTCTTGAAAGCTAGGCATGCTACCGCACTCCCGGGTGAAGTGGAGAGTTAAATCCAGGTAGAACGCGCAATTACATTGCATGATGTTCTTCACAACACAACTCTC
>Ga0233438_10001988_pt1 | contig 21319 bp, 17 predicted proteins | sample SI_123_September_FD_182720 | JGI IMG/M metagenome (GOLD analysis project Ga0233438, IMG submission 182720) | Seawater microbial communities from Saanich Inlet, British Columbia, Canada - SI_123_September2016_10_MG | ecosystem: Environmental > Aquatic > Marine > Inlet | place: Canada: British...
TCATAGAGCCTCTTCTTCGGAAGGGGCTTTTTATTTCCTTACGGTAAGTAGATGAAAGTATCCCTCACCTATTTAAGGGGATTAGAGGTGAAGCAGTTGGATGTTGAGGACTTGCCAGAGTTGTAAACAAAGCCCCCACGGCGGAGTGGCTCACGTCACGCCCCGTGATGTGGGACTTTAGGCCCAGCTGGTAGCGGATTCTTTAAGAGTCCAACGTAGCTAAACGAAAAAACCCTCTGAAGTTTCCTTCAAAGGGTTTTTAGTAGACATTCTGGAGAAAAGGTCGAAGGTAAATCGAATGGATGAACCAGATCAGATTGAGTGAATTATATCTCCGTAAGTCTATCCAGTAGCTTGAATTTATAGTTTGAAATATTCCAAGCACACGTTTGGAATCACGTGTAATTCCATACTACCAATGTTTTCAGTGTCGTCACGAGTAGACCAAAATAATACTTGAACTTTAAAAAGAGTTTTGGGAATAGAATCGATTGCCGCACTCTGCGCTGCGTGTTGATTATTTTGTTACTTTTAAAAGAAAAGAATGGGATTTTTCGATTTTCTTAAAAAAAAGACACAAGCCGAGAAAAACATCATTTTTCTCCAAAAACTGAGAAAGAAAACAGTCATTAAAGAAACTAAAAGTGTCATGCATGGTATGATTGTTTCTTCTCCACATGATTCATCATGCTTGGATGAGCATCCAAACGGAGAGGGAGAATTCGGATTAGTAAAATCCAATCCTGTACCTATTTACGGCATGGACAATATACCGGCATATATGGATAAGTTGAGGTATGAATATATTTCTAAATCAGGTTCAGGAACCAAGAGTTTTAACCATATTGATTTTGTAAGAACCTCTGATAGTGATGATTCTATTATAGGATCAAAAAAGCCAAGCAGCAATCCGGGTGCCTCAAGTACTTACTCTCCTAAAATAGGAGGAGTGCATATAGATGTTTACAATATCTATTCAATAGGCGGTGAAAAATTGGCTAAAATATATGTTAACTGCTATTCATTGAAAACGTCAGATAAAGTAGTTAAAGGATTTATTCATCGGGATCAAGTTCCGGCTGATAAAGATTCAAAGGTTTTAATAGAGGCCATGAAGCACATGAAAAAATAATGCAAGCGAAGAAAGAAGAAATATTTAAGGAACACGGTGCTCAATTCCTCACAAGTATGAGAAGTGTAGCAGATTTTACAAGGCTACGCCTGAGTTGTAGCTTCTTTGAGATCTACGCATAAAAAAAGCCCTGATGCTGTGCATCAATGCTTTTGGTTCTGTTGCTTTAACTTCCCCTGAAACCAAAAGTAACCAAATTCGATGTTTATTAAGCTGCTAGAGACTTAAATGTAGCAAACCAGTTTGACTTTGAGTCCTTGATTTGGTCCTTTCTGATTATGTTAATTACCTCTATTCCTGCCAGTGTACTCTGTGCTGATTCAAACTCTTTGAATCCTGTTGTTATGGATATACGACGTTTGATTGTTCTATGATCCTGTTCAACGATATTATTCAAGTATTTAACTCGTCTTATCTTGATCTTCTTCACCGATAAACTTCTCTTGTTTATCACTCGTATTGCTGCTGTATTGGCACCACTTTTGTCAATGTTGATGATTATTGGTTTGCCGTTATTTCCAATTGCTTTATTCAAGAACTTTTGAGCTGACCCCTTCATCCTTCTCTTTGTGAGCAAAAAGTCTATCGTATATCCATGCTTATCTACTGCTCGATATAAATATCTGTCCTTACCTGCTACCTTGATATACGTTTCATCCATTCTCCAACTATCACAAACCTTCTTTTTACGTTTATGCATGTTTGCCTCAATCATAGGACTGAACTTAAATACCCGCCTCTGGATTGTGGAATGATCTACTTTCACCCCTTTTAATCTCAGAATCTCTTCAACATCTCCGTAACTCAGAGTAAACCGCTTGAAGAATTATTGACTTGGGGTATCTGTGACGTTTAAACATAGGAGTAGTTGCTGAGACAAATTTAAAGAACTGTTAAATTGCAAGTGTTAATGCAACAGAACCTCGGGGTGCGCCTTTACTGTTTTCGTCTTGAGTTTTTACATTACAACTGGGCCCTAACTGCTAATTTTAATATGTATCTTTCATGACGACATACGTCGTTGTTTGAAGAAACTAATAACGAGAGAACTCAATGAATCTAATACATAACAATCCATTTCGGATACTCGGAGTGACCGGCAATGCGTCACTGAGCGATAGGATACAGCAAGCAAATTTAATTGGTCAATATCTCAAAATTGGTCAAAACGCAAAGTTAGATTTTGATATAACACCTCCATTAAGCCCAATCGAAAGAACTAAAGAATTAATTGAACTACAAAGTAGCAGAATACATTCGACAGAGGACAAAATCATACATTCTCTTTTTTGGTTTGTTCAGGCCAATGGAGTAGATAAGATTGCACTCCAACATTTAACAAAGTCAAAGGATATAGACAAAGCCTTGAATGATTTTGAAAAAGGATGTCGTGGTTTTGTTGTAAATCAGAGTAGCTATTCCTCTATCCTGAATCATTCTACTCTTCAGATAATTGCTTATCGCAGACATAAAAATCTGAATAAATTAAAAGAAGCTATCTCCAACAAGTTTAATATAGTCTCAGACTTGAAAACCTTAAACCTGTTGAAAGGTCTAGTTGCTGCGGATGGAATGAATACAACGGTAGATAGAATTCTAGAATTAGCCCTTCCTAAGCTGAAAGAATTACTATATGATCTTGTTCCGGAGGAGAATACTGATAAATTGGTTTTAGATATATTTAAATCTAATACGATTATCTATGCTGGTCTAGAAAACGAGATCATCAACTTATTAGTCGATAAAGTAACTCTATTATTAAGCAAGACTGAATCTGATAGAGAAAAATTACTAAAACATAATTTTTCTTCGTCAATATTGAAGGATATACCCTTATTAGGTAAAAAGTTAATTGAAGACTCAACCATACATTTAGAAAATATTGAAAATCTACTTGGTAAATCGGATTCTAATTACACTGACGTCCTTCAAAAACTCTTTGAAGAAGTGAATTTTTGCGGGGTATTGCCATTTAATAGGCTGATTGAAAAAATCAATGATGCGCAGTCTATTAGATCTTCAGTAATCAAGCTTAAAAAGGATGCAGAATTATCTCATATTATCACATTATACAAACTTGCAATTCAAAGTTTAGATGGTTTTACTCTTCCAATAAAGGATACATTGATTAACAACTTGAAGGGAATAGGTGAGTTTGAATTGGCAGAAAATTGCCAGTTTTGTAACATTAACGACGTGAGTGAAACTAGACAAGTTAAGGTACCGATGTACAAATTCACTGATGTCCTGAGGTCTCAATACACTTATTTTAAAGACGGGGGCTTTGCTGTTTCTTGTTGTGATTCCTGTCACAATAAAATTTGGTCTAGAAAAGTTGTTTCATTCGTCTTAGCATTCGCAGTATATGCAGGTTTAGCATGGGTAACCACCGGGATTACCGTTATGATTGATGGTTTTTTTACTCGCTTTATGCTCTATACTTGGTGGTCCTCATGGGTAAAAAAGAAAATATACTTCAGTGAAGTAGAAAAACATCCAGTGATACGAAAATTGATTTTGGAGGGGTATGAATACGGTGAGCCCTGATTAACATCGTCTAATAAGCTCAACATAATCCAATAAGCTATGAAAAAATTAATAACCCTTTTGATGATAATTTTTATTGTCAATAATGTCAATGGTCAAAGTGAAATAGATTCATTACTGAAAGAATTCCAGGCTAAATTTAATGAGGAACTTTCTTTAAGAAATCAACATTTAGATTCTCTTCAAAATTACTTGAGTCAGTTAATTTTAGACAGGGACAACGAAATAAAAGAACTTCGTATTGAAACGTCAAATATTACTGAGGAACTTAAGCAAGTGAATGTTAAATTAGGCTGGCAATATTCAAAGAGTGAAAACATTGAATCAGCTTTAAATTCATATAACATTAAATTGTCCGTTTTAAAGGATAGCTCTAAACAAATTCGCGATAGTGTTTTCTATAATATAGGTATGTTACAAAACAATCTAAATTTGACAAGCAATGAAATTGAAGACGTACAAATGAAATCTGAAATGAGCAATAAAGCCATGCAGGAGCGCTTAACATATCTTTTTGCTGCGATTGCTCTCATTATTTTATTGCTCATTGCGATGTATCGGATTAGTGGTAAAAGAAACAACAATGTTCGGAGCGAGCTTCGTAATGCAAAAGCAGGATTAGAGGCACAAATCAATAATGCAAATGCAGATTTTGCAGAGAAACTCGAAAGAACCTTAAATGATTTATGGCGATCAGGAAAAGATGGAGTACCTAGCCCCCAAGACAAACAAGGACTGATACTAGACTTTGCTCAACAAATCGCTAGTATGGAAAACAATATTTGGCACCTCCCCGAGGATGACAGGGTTAGGAAGAGAATTGAAAGGGCAACAAAGAAAATGCGGGATACCTTTATGAGTTTGGGCTATGAGATGCCAAAGCTTTTGGGCACAGAGGTGTCGGATAATCAAACTATTGTAATAAAAAATATTAGTGAAGATTCTACAATCCCTGCAGGAACGCGTGTCATCACTAAAATAGTGAAGCCATCGATACTATTTAATAGCAAAATGGTGCAAATACCAACAGTGGATATAAAGCAAAATACGGAAGAATAGAGATATATGGGAAGAATAAAAATTGATTACGGAATAGACTTAGGTACCACTAATTCTGCACTCTCGAGAATGGAAAATGGTGAGGTGGTTACCCGTGAAATAGACAGCAGCAGAATTGTACCTTCATGCGTTTATATAAATACTAAAAGTAGAGTACGGGTTGGGATTCAGGCGAAAAATAACTTTCCTCATTTTGTTGAATTCAAAAGGAAGATGGGTCAAGACGTGGAGTATTCTGCTCCTGATGGAACCCAAACGAATCCTGAAGACCTCTCTGCTGAACTTCTTAAAAAGTTAGCTTCAGAAATTACCGATGAAGCTTTTAAATCGGTGGTTATTACCGTTCCTGCGGCATTTGAATTACCACAAGTATCCGCTACTAAAAGAGCAGCTGAAAAAGCCGGTTTTGAGCAGGTGGAGATTCTACAAGAGCCAGTAGCTGCGGCGTTCAATTATGGATTAAAACATAAGGTTAAGGATGGCAAATTTGTTGTTTTTGATTTTGGCGGTGGGACTTTTGATGCAGCCCTTGTAACAGCAACCGGCGGTGTAATGGAAGTTAAGTCTTCAGAGGGTGATAATTTCTTGGGAGGTGGAGATATTGATCGCGTTATAGTTAGTGAGATTCTTTTGCCTTATCTAAGAGAAAATTATTCTATTTCGGAGCTTGAGTCTAAAGATGAGGCAGATCACGGATATTGGCTTCAGAGGCTGAAAACAATTGCAGATGACCTTAAAAAAGAATTGGGGAAAAAAGATGATTTTGACCTTTTAACGGATATTGGTGATTTGCCGGAAGATGATGAAGGTAAAGAAATGGAATTAGATTTTACCGTGACACGGAATCAAATGAATGATGTAGCTCGACCTTTATTCCAACGTGCCATAGACAAAACGAAGTTTTTACTTGGAAACAATAAATTGTCTGCGTCAGACCTAAAGGCATTGGTATTGGTTGGCGGCCCTACACAAATTCCTCTTTTACGCGATATGCTTGAGGAACAATTAATGAAGCCAGATACTAGTACTAACCCGATGACTGGTATTGCTGAGGGGGCAGCTTTGTACGCGAGCACTATGCAGAATAACGTAAAGGCTCACGGATCGGGAGAAGAGTTGAATGATAATTCAGATGTATCTGCAGTAGAAATAGAAGTAGATTTTAGTTCGCCATCCAATTTAGATTGTGAACCTGTATCCGTAGTTGTTACGAATTCAAACGAAAAGCTTTTTGGAGAGATTTTAAGAGAAGATGGCAATAGAACAGAAAAGGCGGTCTTAGATGCAGTGTTTATGGTAGATGTTGATCAAAAAAAAGCAAATAATTTCACTATAAATCTGTTTAATGAAAAGAATGACCGTGTAGCCTGTTCACCAAATAAATTCACCATACTACCGGGAGTTGCCGTAACTGGGAGTTCACCATTGCCGAAATTTATAGGAATGGATTATGTGGCTAAAAATGGAAAGTTATTATTTCATTCGTTTCAAGGTTTAGAAAAAGATAAGCCTATGCCTGCCTTAGGTAAGTCGACAAAAAGTCTGTTTACCCAGCGTGAACTTCGCCCAGGTAAAGCAGAGGATCAGTTGGTTATTTCTATCTTCCAAGCAGAAACAAGGGCTGAGGGGTCGAGGTCTCTTGTTAATAGCCGAATTGGTCAAATTCAAATTACTGGTGAAGAAGTACCGCGTTTAGTGCCTGAAAAAACTGAAGTTAAATTCACTCTGAACATAGATATATCTCAAAATATGACGTTAGAAGTGGATTTTCCAACACTTGATTTTGAGATTGAAAAAGAACTATTTTTTGATACAACTGCCGCAATAAGTCGTGAACAGGTTGATGAAGTTCTTGAAGAGTCCAATACATTAATCAATAGATTAGAAGATAGTGAACGTCCACCTAATAATCTATCAGAAATTAAAGAGAAAAGGGACCGTATTGAGAAAACACTTGACCAAGGCGGAGATATGGATCAGGCTTTTTCAAATTCTAGAGAATTATTACTTGACATAGATATTGCTGAAGAAGCCTTGGCTTGGCCTGAGCTAGTTAATGATATTAATGAAGCGTTTAAAAACTTAGAAGATTTGGTTTATGAATGTGTAAGCAAAAATCTTGAAGGTCATGAAAAAGATAAAAGTGATTTAGAGTACTTGAAAACATCGAAAGATGGGGTGCTTGCTTCTAAAAATATTGAACGTGGTAAGGAATTTCTTGATAAGGTTAGAGGCCTGGAATGGCGCATCACAGATAGGCATGCGGGTGAAGTAAAGCGCATTGCTTTAATTCGTCAATTACACGATGGCTTCGGCGGTTTTGATTGGAATAATCCATCAGAAGCAAGACGGGCGGTTGATCGTGGAATGGAGTTGGTCGATTCTGGGGCTAGCTTAGAGCAACTTAATCAACAAGTTCAAATTATTATCGGGTTTATGAGCGACCGTGGTCCTGGTCCTGGTCCTAGTGGGGGTATTGGCGTATAGTTATTGTGCAATGAGTTATTTCAGCAAAAAAGATATAATTGACAGTAAGTATGAAGTATTGTTCTTCATACATGAAACAACCTATGGATGTAGCTTTCGAGTTAAATCAAAGAACGATGGAAAGATTTACATGCTTAAAGTGTATCAAAAGGATAAGTTGCTTCCGTTGCATTTTACGAATAATGGAGATCTTCTAGAAGCTAACATTCATGCTGGTTTAAATCATCCAAACCTATCACGATATATAGAACACAAGACTATTTCGCATAATGGTATAGAAATCATTTACTATGTTGTTGGATTCATTAGTGGTGAAACGTTACAAGAAAGAATAAATCGTGAAGGACCATTCAATAAGGCATTTGCGGTTGATTTTTTTTCTGGAGTACTTGATGCGGTTGATTACCTTCATACAAGAGATGTGCCCATTCTACATTGCGATATTACGCCGCAGAACATCATGATGGACCTGTCAGATAATGTTATGAGGCCTGTACTTTTTGATTTTGGTTTGGCACGCTTCATAGAAACCAGAGGGGCTTACTATAATAAGAGTCAGCCGTCAGTTTATTTTTGTGCTCCAGAATTATTGAATTCGGCGGCCATTGTACAAAGTGATATTTATTCATTAGGTGCATTGCTGTATTGCCTCCTGTGCGGCACTTTTCCTTGGTATGGTGAGTCAGCTAATACTGATTTGAATTCTGATATATTTATTACCGATTTACTTAACTCAAGAAGTAAAAAACTTAGATTCAATGCCTTGGAAGGCATTGATGAGCAATTGAGAGTTATAATTGTGAAAAGTATGTTACCACAATCTACCACAAGATTTCAGAGTGTGAGTGAATTTAAGGACGCCATTAGCAAAGAGATAGTTGTGTCTGTACCCGAGGTAGAATCGCAAGAGCGCACTCAAGTGGTAAAGCGAACGCCAGGCAGCGGTTTTAATAAGATTGCAGGCATGGATGACATTAAGAACATGATACAACAAGAAGTCATAGAACCTCTTCTTTATCCTAACAAGAATAGTGATTATGCTCTTGAATCCCCAAATGGTGTTCTTTTTTATGGACCGCCGGGTTGTGGTAAAACATTCTTTGCTGAATGTTTGGCTGACGAGGTTGGGTTTAATTTTTTGAAGATTAAACCATCTGACGTAGGCTCAAAATATGTGCATGGTGGTCAAGAAAAAATAAGCGAGTTATTCAAGGATGCCAAAGAAAACGCGCCTAGTATATTGTTTTTAGATGAAATGGATGCAATGATACCAAAGCGTGATGGCTCAATGGGACATCATTATGAATCTGAAGTCAATGAATGGCTGGTTCAAATAAATAACTGCTCCAAGAGCGATGTTTTTATTATTGGGGCAACCAATAGGTTAAATAAGATTGATACCGCAGTGCTGCGCTCCGGAAGGTTTGATCGTAAGATTCATATTCCTATTCCAGATCACGAATGCAGAACAGCCCTGTTTAAGCTTCAATTGGGTAAACGACCAAAGGTTTTAAGTGAGGATTTGAATTATGAATTATTTGCCCAAAGGACAGAGGGGTTTGTTTGTAGTGATTTAACTTTAATTGTCAATGATGCAGCAAGATTGGCAAGTCGTAATCAAATTAATATTGATAATAAACTAGTGCTGCAAGTAATTTCAGAGACCAGCCCATCGGTCAGCAAGGAGCAGCTAGAAGATTACAACGATGAGCCGGATAATAATAAAAAGAAACCCGAGCCAATTATTGGGTTGAACCCAACGAAAAGAAAAATACAATCATTACAGATTGAGTTGGATGAGGCCGTTAATGAACAGGATTATAATCGTGCAGCCACAATAAAGGCTGAACTTGAAAAGCTAAAAGAGTAAATCATCATGGAACGTAAAGAATTTATTGAAATCCTATTAGAAATAGCTTTTGCATCTATGGTATGTGATGGCGACATAGCTTCTGAGGAGCAGGCTTTTCTTAAAGACATAGAAAAGTCAGACTTTTATCTGAAAGAATTTGATTTATCAAAGAGACTTGATGAACTTATTTTACTTTGGGAATTACATGGACTTAGTGTTTGTGAGAAAATATTAAATAAAACATATAAGTTAACGCTTACTGAAGATCAGAAGATAGTTGTTTTAGATTTTGCTATTGGAATTGTTAGATCTGATGGAACTATGCAACAAGCCGAGATAGAATTCATTAATTCATTAATGTTAAATATAAAAATCCCAATGGACATTGTAAATATGCGATATGGTAACTGGTCTGTAATTACCAGTATTGATTTAGGGGGGCAACAAGAAAATTCTGAATCTCAGTATTGATAAAACTAAGATATACAAGTTCTAATCAAAGCGGAGTGGCTCACGTCACGCCACGTGATGTGGGACTTTAGCCCCAGCTGGTAGTAGGGTCTTGGTAAGACATAAAAACCTACTTGTTCGCGTTTTCTTCTTCTGCCCAACTTCACTGTCAATTCAAAAGGGTACCACCCAGTATCGCTTGGGCTAAACACCGAATCGAATGTTATATCTCCTTCTGGATTATTACCAATAAAATCTAAGGTGAACTTTTTACTTCCTAAGTAAGATGAACCTTGGAGTACAATATGGGTGAGGTCATTTTGGCAAAGGGTGTCATTCGATAAATAGAATTCGGCAGTGAAGCTTGATCCTTTGAATCGATTTAAGAAACCAATATTCACCTTGCCTTTATTGTATACTACAGGCTCACCCATGGAAACTCCGTTATTATGAGCCCCTACCGAGAGTACCTGATTGTTATTCTGAGCCGAAAGATTAAAAGACAACAGAATTAACAAACAACCAACGTAATATCCTAGTCTTCCAAGCATTAATCAGTTTTTACATTTGAGAAGTTCCAATTAACCCAAGCAATCAGTTGTTCAATATTCTTGGGTTTCAAAATTATCTTGAGTTCGTGATCTAAAACAAATATTGAAGGGGTTAAAGCAATATGATAGTCTCGCGCGATTTTCGAATCCCACGATTTAAAATCAGAATAACACGGGAATGAAAAAGGCTCAATAAAATTCGTAAGTACCTTTTTATTCGTGTCTAGTGAAATAAAGAATGTAGCGATATTATGCTCTGAAAATTGATTTTGAACCCTATTTAACTTCATTAATTCAGGCGGACATAATGGACACCAGCTTGCTCCAAAAAAAACTACTATCAATGAATCCTTTGTCTCAGAAAGTCTATCCAAATTTGGTTGATTATCTAATCCCTCCATTCCAACAAAAGGGTGGAAGACTATATCAGGAGCGACATTACCAATATCCAACTTTCTATAACCCTCGAGCTCATCTACTAATTGATCTTCTAGTTTATCGAAATGTTCATTCAGTAATTGTAAAGCAAAATATTTAGAAGACGGAAATAAACTTCGACTCTCCAAATAGCGATATATATGCAATACCGTTTGACTGAAATCGATTCTAGGTAACGGCTCTAAACTAAAAACTATTGAGTCTAAAGAAGTATTGATTTCACTGATCATCTTGTCAAAGTTCATTGCTGAATTTTCGATGAGTAACAGGTGTGATTCAATAACTGCTTTCAACAATCCACTTTCATATAAACTCCTATCAGAGTAGTCGATTTGTCTAAATTTTTGAACTTGATTGGGAACTTTTTCGAAGTTTTGAGAAAGAATGAAAGGGGTGATATTCACTAAATTCCAATATTGGAGATACTCCTGTACTGCTGAATCATCTCCAAATGAATGTACGAATTGATCATCAATTGCCTTTATTCGAATAATTTCTTCTTCAAAAAACGGGACTCTCTCACTTAAACTTGACAAATTGCTATCATTCAAGTAAACACTTTTTAAAAACGTCAGGGCACTAATGGCCTTCATTTTACTTGGCTTTGCTAAAATATATTGATGTAGACCTTTATTAAGTCGGCCATGTTCTAATTGTATTTCCAGAGATTGAATACCAGACTCTTCAACATAATAGAGACTATCATCGGCATCCAACAATATTGGACCCGTTTGATTTCCTTCGATTTCTAGGTAACCACAAAATGAGATTCCCTCTGATACCTTCAATGTAAATTGCCCATGATCATTCAGCACTTGTGTGTCCAAAATTTTCTTTGAAGTACCTGAAAACCCCCAAAGAGAAACGGATTTATTCGTAAAGGAAGGAACCTCACCAGATATCACGGTTTGGGCATGGCATTGTATCGAATATGCCGTAAGTAAAAAAAATATAACTACTTTATTCAAATCAAACATTTTAGAACTTGATGTTTCGTCTAATGCTTAATGCATCTTACCGAAAAACCGTTGGCTCTTGAAGAATATCCTTCCGATATATATGATCCAGCTATCAAAACAGCATATGACTCATTCTGGCCATTACTGAACATGGTACTTGTCCAATAATATCCAAAATTACCTTCACCATAAATCAAACCATCATTTGCATCACGCCCTCCGGCGATTGGCAGTCGTAATGGTGATGAAAATGCACTCTGCGAATTTGCAAAATAACCCCATGATTGTATTTCTGCGTGCCATTCAGCACTTGTTGGAATTCTGTACCCACTTGGACATGGGTTGTTTACCCCAAATAATCCTTGCCATAAAATGGTAGAACCCGCATACCAAAATGGATAATATATATATGGCCGGTAGATAAAATCATCGTGATTTACAATATGAGAGGATGAAGAATTTGTTGTTGTACCCGAATTTCTATTCTGGTGACCGTCGGAGGATCTTCCCCATTGATAAAGATATCCATAAGAGAGACTGTCTGTACTATTAACCGCAACCCTGCTAGCCCCAAGATTGCGATCCATCCATATCTCGCCAGTAGTTGGACTGTAAACATCTAAAGAATCTACCGTCTTATTTGGTAGTGTAGTCCATGAGGGCACCCCATTTAACATTCTAAGAATCTGTCCATTCACACCTGTAGGAATTGATTTCCAGGTATTTCCATCCCAAAAAAATAAATCACCTACTCCAGCATTACTAGGTAATTCTATCTCGTTTTGATTACTAGAATCTTTATATCCTATCTGATCAATATTCATTACATAATTTGTGCTATCTGAACGAAAAGAAAAGTGAGAAGTATCTGTAACTAAAGAATGAGTAGAAGTATCTGAAAAATTTGATTTTCGAACCATTATAGGGAACTGATATTGAATCCAGCCGACGGAATAAAAAGTAAAATTCAAAATGGTATCAACCTCAGTATTAATGAAATATTCATCTATAGGGAGATTTAGATCTGTAAAACTTGTATTGCTGGAAACACTAGTTGTAATACCATCTCCAATATTTGAAGAGACCAAACCAAAATCATTTGTAAATAGTGAATGAACTTCTTGATATAGAACGACTGAGGACGTTGTGTCATTCTTAATGGTAATCCTAAGGTTTACATTTTTATTATTAAAGGACCTTCCAGTCGTATCGGTAATTGCGATCTGAAAAGGAATAGATTGTGCTAAAACAAAGTTGCACGCAAGAATATATGAAATGACTAAGATTGAATATTTACTATGTCCACTATTTTGAAAGACTCGCATTACTTCAATTGGTTTAATGTTTGATACAACGCACTGCGTAACCATGAGCTCTTTCTTCAGAACTTTGGATTGAGGCAGTAGTTGAAGTAAACTTAAGTGCTTCAGAATAAATTGAATTCATTGTTGAGGACCAATACCATCCTTCAATTCCAACGGCCACTAAGCTCCCCGTGCTACCAGAGCGCCGCCCAGTGAGTGAAAGTGCGAGGGGCGAATTAATTGCACCAGCGGAATTTGATGTCCCCCACGAAGCTAATTCTGCTTGCCATTCTGCTTTGGTTGGTATTCTATATCCAGTAGGACATGGATTGTTGTTGCCATTAACACCTTGCCATAAAGTATATTGTTGAAGCCATACCCAATCAAATGGACTTGAAGAATATAGAATAAAATCTCCATGAGTAGGAGTGCTACTGGTAGCCCAAGTTGAGTTTGTGGTCATTGACGTTCTCGATTCATGCCCGTCGGAATTTCGTCCCCATTGATAAAGAGATCCATAAGACGCTGTATCCGTTGATGACACTGAAGATTGTGATGATCCTAAATTGCGATCCATCCAAATTTCACCCGTTATGGGATTATAGACGTCCGAGGTAATTAAAGAGCCGTTTGTGAAATCCTGCCATGTAGGTACACCACCGAATATACCTAAAATTTGTCCTTCACTTCCGGAAGCAACAGTAACCCATTCAGTATTATTCCAAAATACCAGGTCTCCTGTGTTTGGGTTCGCAGGCAATTCTAATTCATTTGTGCTGCTGGAATCACTATACCATCCGGGGTCTATCGTAGCTAAATAATCAGCTGTATCAGATGTATTCGAGTATCTACTCGTGTCCGCACTCAATGCATATGAACTAGAGTCTGACATTAAAGCTCTGTTCGCCAAAAGAGGATAAGAGTAACGCATATACCCTATCAAATTATAATTGTTCTGCGCTATGGAGGTGTCCAATTCAATTAGTACATAAGGCTCTTCAATCGAAAAAGCAAAAGATTTCAATTCTAATACCTGAGAATTAGTTGTGACAATACCTTCCCCTAATAAAGCAGATACAATTCCAAATTCATCTGAAAAGAGGTTATGTATCTCTTGGTATTGACCTGTTACTGCAGCAGTATCATTTTTTAAGGTTAGTCTTAAGCTGACTTGGGTATTTGTTTTTTCTATCCCATATTCATCCATGACAGACAACTGAATAGGGATACCTTGTCCATTTACTATGAACAGTGAGAATAACCATAGCCCAAATGTGATTATACTTTTATTACCCATGGTCGAATTGCATTTTGAGTTCCTAATTCCGATTTAATGACAATGTAATATCTGCCAGCGGCGGCATCAGTAATATCAAACGTAAAGGTATTCATTCCCTTATTAACCATTCGCTGCTCAGACGTCAGTGTTTTACTGCCTTCGTCAAAAATAGTAACCGTTACCTCCTGAATAATATCACTGTAGAAGTTGTACGAAAATTTCCCAGTGGTTGGGTTAGGATATAGGATTCTTTCAAAGTCTTTTGGCTGTATTTCGCGAACGGTGAAAGTACTATCTAAAGTTACTTGACACAGTAATCTATTCCGTCCTTCTAGACTTACTGAATACTGCCCATCAAAAGCGGGAACCCAAAAAGTCGAATCATTTTGAGTAGAAATAACACTCCCATCAATCAACCAAGAATAACTATGTAATGGTTCTACATTCAGATTCTTAAAGGATATTGTATCCCCAATCTTAAGATCCTCCAAACCGTGAATGGAATAATTTAACTGGCTCAAGCTGTCCACAAAAATATTGACAGAATCAATCTTTACACAACCAGAATCGTTGGTGGTAGTAAGCGTATACCAAGTGGTCAACAATGGCGTTACGGAATGATTTAATACACTACTTATAGCGCTGTCTTGAATAGACCACTCTACTGTAGCATAGTCACCTTGGAAAGGAAGGAAATGATAAGTCTCTCCGTAACAGATGCTGTCATTCAATCCTGCGTCTATGGTGTAGTCAATCAAATTATTATAAACCGTATGAGTTTCAACACAGCCGTTAATATCGGTTACTGTTAATGTATATGGAGCTGTAGCATCAGTAATAGTAATGTCCTTGGTGGTTTCTCCAGAGCTCCATGAAAATTGATAGCCACCATTTCCAGAAATTTGCGGGGTAAGCTCTTCAGTCAATCCCACACACACATAATTAGAATCTTGTAATGAAATTAAGGGTAGCTGATCCACAGTAACTGTAATAGAATCCACCTCGCTCACACAACCCGCCAATGAAGACGCATTTGCGTAATAAGTGGTGGTCAAACTGGGACTTACATCAACTGTGGATCCTTGGTAAGCATGGCTTATCCAATTGATTGTTCCATTGGTTTGGTAGCCAATATTGATGGTGTCTTCGTTACAAATAGTTGAACTACTATTCAAAGCCGTAATGGTAGGGGTAGGATGATACTCAAACCAGACCGATTTTTGGTCACTACAGCCTTCACTGTTCTGGAAACTAAATGTAAACAACGTATCCTTGGTTATAGTCAGTTGGATACTGTCTAATCCCGATGCTGCGTTAGGAAAGCTTATGTTACAACCAATACATTGTTCTATACCAGGAACAAAGTAAAAGGTATTGGACTTGTGGCATATTTTAAGAGTATCGGGACCATTATAATAGGGACGAGGTAGCACATAAAATCCCGCTTGTTCGAGTTTCTTACGCCGGCCTAACTTCACCGTCAATTCAAACTCATACCAACCAGTGTCTGTTACAATTAACCTAAATAATGAGTCTAGTTGGATTGATTGATTTGATAGTCCACTTATAGCTTTTATCGAAAACTTTTTTCTACCTATCAGAGATGAGTCGAGCAGAACAATTTGGCTCCAATCCTCTAAACAAAGTGTGTCTTTGGATAAAGTAAAATCTGCGGAAAATTCAACATTTTTATATCGCTGTAAGAAACCAATATTGAATTGTTCATTATTTAAAACCAATTGCTCACCAATGGACACGCCATTTTTGTGCGCACCCACAGATATTAAACCCTGATTGATCTGACTAAATGCAGACGTAAAACAGAGAGCTAGAAGTGTGACTAATATTACTTTCTTATTCGCCATCTATTGCTTTGAGATTTAATTTCAGGTGCTATGTGAACAGAAGGAGTCTGCTCTTTTTGTCCCTTTTTAACTACATAATCGACCACTTCCCTACCCAAGGCCTCATTAAGTTCTTCAATGGTGATTTTCGGGTTATCCTTTAATGATTTCAAAAGGTAATAAGTAAACACACCGTGACCTGATTCTTCATGTTTATTCGCCTCTTGCTTTGCGCTCACAGCGCTGAAGAGTACCTGCTTACCCTTTACCAGGGGCTCTTCTATTTCAATAACAAACGTACGTGTGTCCTCGCTAAATTTCTCTGAAGCGTAACAGGCATCCACAAAGGCCAATAACTCTAGATCCTCGTCTTGTCGAAATGATGCCATGATTTCATTGAGCTTCATCGCAGAACTGAGTTGATTAGGACCAATGTCGGCAGGGACTAACAACGGCTCTTGAGTATCCGGCGTTGGCCACCCATGACCGGCATAATAGAAATATACAACAGGCTCATCGCGCTGTTTCGCTCTCTTTATGACAGAGTTGATGGCTGCAGCCATTTGAACAGCACTTCCGTTGGTTACTAATTCAACATTATCTTGAGGAACACCTAAAATATTGGTGCTGTATAGTTTAAATACCTGCGCATCACGCTCAGCAAAAGCAACACTCTTTACATTTTTACTCGTGTAATTTTCGTTACCAATAATTACTGCAAAGTGATTGTCCTGAGGCGCGGAAGATAGCTTAATGTTATCTACGTCGTCTAAGGCAATAAAACCACTCTGACTTGAGGACAGTCTTTGGACGTTTACTATCTGATCTGAAGATGTGCTATTGACCGAAATCTCAAACGTTTTTTCATCCTTCCATAGGTCTTCCTCTATGAATGTAGAGGTCAGTTGAATACTATTATTTACAAACCCCGGTTCTAGCGTAAACTGAAAATCACCATAAATAACCTCACCTGGATAAATCACTGATGCCACGGACACACCACTTTTTGGATACGTTGAGGCATCAAAATCGAATTTATATAAGGCACTTCTTGAGAGGTTTATCCATGGCGAAGCACTAACTCGCGCTCCTTGCTCCAAAGCAAAGTCTAAACGTGGATAGCGCAAAGGCACCGTTCCGATATTCTTGTAACTAAAATCAACAGTATAACGCACTCCATCAAACTCACTTTTCGGTATAAACGAAACACTTTTATTTTCATCTAAAGAGGCAATAGACCAAAGATTAATAATCTCTTTATTTGATGGCCATTTGTTTCCTTCAATGACCTCAAAGCTTATTGAAAGGGTGTCGTCTTCTAATAGCCTTTCTGGTACAATAGTGACAACACCATCTACGCGATCAAGTGGTTCTAAATCAGAGTCTAGTTGAATACGTTTTTGATAATCTAAGTAGTTACCTGCTGGTCCATTAATATCAATTATAAGTGCAGGTACGTAAGCAGTTCCAATACCTTCATTGATAATCGAATAGTTAAGCTCTAAAGTATCGCCCTCAAAAAGGGTAGAATCAGCACGTGAATTGAACGTCACGTATGAGCTTACTTGAATCTTCGGTGGACGTGATGGATCGTAGGGAAATTGCTTATACTGCACTTGACAAGCGCGGATAATTTTATTGATGGATTCTGTACTTTCTGGATCACGCAATTTGTTAAACGGTATTGACGACATGACACTACTCGTAATACAGTCGCAATAGGTTTGCGTTCCATTACAACTCTTATTGAAAAGCTCTTCAATCATTGACACTCTTTCTGGAGAATACCCATTCGCATAGGATTGGGCATTAACGGAGAAAAGTGCGCAACTAAAAATTAATAGAATCAAATACTTCTGCTTCATGATCTAATTGTTTTGCACGACGATTAAAATCATCCTGTTTTTTCAGTCTACTTAAAATGACCTTCACAGGGATATTAACCCCAGCATTTAGATATACACCAGGATTAAACCCAGTAATCTTATAGCCTGCGCCAACTTGTAAAAATGGCAGTACATAGTTCACACCAACATCTAAACCATGCTTAATATTCGAGCTTTTGAGGATGATAAATTCATCATTCATATCCAACAGGCTGTTGTTCGAATAGCTATGGTAATTTGAAACACGGGTACTTGAGATACCAAATGATAAAAATAGATTCTTTCCTAATGGATGTGACCTCATGGGAGCAATGATTAAACCATAATCAATGCCAGAAGAACGTATGGTGGAATCTAGGAATGTAGAATTCTGGAAAGATGTTCCTTGTAATTGAGCGATGCTCTCTGAATTTGAGATTTCCTCAAAGGTTGTATTAGATTCTATTGACCCATTCGTACGGATAGGCAGGCTTGAATAAAAACCTATTGAATGAAATAAAGATATCCTACCACCAGTATTCAGCGGCGTTTCGCCCACCATAATGGGATGCGAATAGCCAACATAACTTCTTTCAAAAGGCTTGTATCTATTGTATTTTTCAATTGGCGTCAGAGTCGCTTGTTTTACAGAGTCACCAATACCAACAAGTAAATCAGCCAATGCCTTGTCTTGAGCTACTAACGCAGCATGCGTTAAAACAAATAGTACGGCGAAAAGCTTTCTCATCGTGTTATTGCAACCTTAATGACTTTTATATCTTTTTGCCCTTTCTGAGATGAGTAACGCTCAACCAGCTCATTTAAATGCAATGATTTCCCCCATGTTTCGTTACGTTTCGCAACGATAAAAACAAGGTTCTGAACCTCCATCTTGGTGTACTTATCATCCATCCTAGCCCGCACAGGTATACCCAAAGGAGGGAATTCAAACGTTTCATTGCTCTTAAGGACTATTTCAGGTAAGTACTTTTCATGAGGAAAGAATAGCTCTGCACGATCATCTTTTACCTGATAAATCCATAAATACACTTCCTCACTAGCGTTTATTTCGAATTTCAAGAACTCCCCTTCCTTGTACTCTGGTAAAAGACCTGAAACCGATAATATAGTTGTTCTAGAACTGTCAATATGCACCTGCGCACTTGCGGTCATTTCAACTTTAAAAAATCTACCGTTCTCAATAGATGATTTACTTGAATCAATAACCGTAAAATTTGAGACCAACCCTTCTAAACCGACAAGCATGGACTCATAACTATTTGCCTCATACGCATCGGTAGATGCATTTACTTCATCAATAGCCGTAGCAGAGACTTTAATACCTCCACCACACTTCGCTATCAATTCATAAAAAGCTTTATTCGTTGCATCCAAGTAGGCAAGCCTCAGGGACTCTGCGTACCCCGATACTTGCACTCGACAGTTTACTTTTCTAGATTGACTATACCCCGTAGTGCTAAACAGCACCAAAAGGCAAATAGCGCTAAACTTCTTAATTGTCTGCGCTATATTCATCAAACTCACGCTCAAAAGTTTCACGGTATTTTTCAGCCTTGAAGTCGAGCAATAATTCTTCCTGATTTGAAATTGCGTCAACGATTCCGTCTAACAACTCCTTCTTATCAATCTGCACAGCAGCATAAGCACGGTACTGAGTTTGCCCTGCAGGAGTTTTGTCTTTTAAGCGCAAAACTTCCTCACATGCCACAAAACTATTTTTTACATACTCATCAACAACTGTTTTACTCATTGTCTCAAGTTTCTGATCCAATTGTAAATTGCCCGAGACCTGAACATCTTTACTGTAAGATGTAGCTACTTCCTTTACCTTTGTTCCAAGACTTGCTGCAAGAGCAATTCTTGCCTGACGCACTGCTCCTGTTGAGGCGGCACCTGGATCTAACTGAGTCCACTGCCCTTCACCTCTCACAAATTTCTTTGGATTCACAATTTCCTTACAGGGCTGTTTAACGGTGTCACCATATTTAAAACCCCCACAACTTTGAAACGCGAGTGCTGACGTAACTAAAGCGATAACTACTAATTTCTTCATGGTTTGATATTTAATTTATATTGCACAATATAACCAATAAACACGATTCTTTCAGTGTTCCGATTTAGACTCTTAACTGCCTTACTATTTATTTAAACCATTGCTGTTTCGCAGCAAATACCCATACAATTTGCCCTTATGGACACCGCAGGCATTTAGCTTCAGAATCGTACGGTAAATATTAAAGCAACACTCACCTCTGATACTACCTCCTTCACCCCTAAATATCATGAAACACAGTCTGTCATCACGAATGATTTTGGCATTGCTTCATTTTGGATAGGCGAAGGGAACATCACCCTATCTAGCTCAAATTCACTTCTTGTTCCATAGGACAAATCATTTTGATTAATAACTGGTACAAATGTCCTTCTGCAACATGTAGATTACTTATTCTGACAACCTTGTCGGTACGCAATTGTCTTATTATGAGCAACTTAAATCTCTATCCCAATCCCGACGGATAAACCACAGAAGGATCATAAAGACATTTCTCCTCCGAATAATCTTGAATGACATCCATCTCAAACAAAGTCGCTATTCGAATTCCGGTTTCGATCCACTCTTTTGTTTTTGAATAGACCGTTCCTGTCCTCCATATCCCGTGGTATCCATATTCGTATTTCACAAAATCTCTCCCAACGATACGAACATCAACTGACTTCTTCGATGGTGTAATCTTTAAAACCTCTAATTCTTGAACCATTATTGGACGATCTACTTTTTTGAAAAGCCTCAACTCTTCGCCTTCGTATCCAAACTCAATCACATCCAATGCCCGTGACTGTAGAGCTCTTTTAGAAGCCAAGATCTTCTTCCAATTCAACAAATTCACCTCTTCCCAATTACGCTGTATGCGATTATCCTGTTTCCTTACAAACTTAAAATACGCGCGTTGCTCTGACTCACAAACTGAAACGAAATACTCAAAAAAGGCTTCGCTCCCAAACATCCAGTCATACAGACTAATCCATTGCCTTATCTCCGCAGGCGTACAATCCCCTTTGTATGATATCCGCGAATGGTCCGGATTCATATAATGATCACCGTTTTTCCAGCTATCGTTTTTAAGATCCATGCGCACGGTAAACTCAGATCTACCCCAATGCGTCTGTTTTTGGTTTCTGAGGTTTAAATAAAATTGCGGGTCAAGATAGATTATACCCAATTCTCTATGGTAATTTGTGCGTTGATATCCATAAGGCAGTTGTAAGCCTATTAACTCATATGGGGATGCAACTAATTCCGGTGTACCTGAAACCGCCGAGATAATTCGCTCTTTAACTTGTTGATGGTATACCTCCATTTCTGAAAAAGCATCTTTCACATCCTCCTTCAACCAGTCTACTCTACTCTCACAAAATGCAATCATCATTTCATCCGTTAAAATGCTCTCTTTTCGTGCCCCTAAAGAAGGGTTCTCAAGCCTCATATATGCCGGTCGACCGTCTCTCATAATTCCTTTGTTTTACTACTTA
>Ga0233438_10001990_pt1 | contig 21298 bp, 20 predicted proteins | sample SI_123_September_FD_182720 | JGI IMG/M metagenome (GOLD analysis project Ga0233438, IMG submission 182720) | Seawater microbial communities from Saanich Inlet, British Columbia, Canada - SI_123_September2016_10_MG | ecosystem: Environmental > Aquatic > Marine > Inlet | place: Canada: British...
GTTGGTTGCATTAACTAATCAATACTGTATTTCTGGAATTCTTGGAGCTCCAGTTATTGGAGCAATGTTTGATTAAATTGTTTGTTAACTCAAAATCTTTTGGAGTTAGACTAATGTTCGATATTTCGATAGAGTTATCTACAAAGAAACTCCTTGAGAAATCAAGGAGTTTTTATTTTGGAATCAAGTGATGCTTGCATCGTCTTGAGAACAAAAGAGTAAATCAGATTGCAAAGCAATCGAAGTTTCTTTTACGTTGTATTTAACTATTTTTTCGTAACTAAATATTGTTATGGGAGTTTGAATAAATCTTCAACTTTACAATTTAAAGTTTTTGAAATTTTCAATGCCAAAACTGTAGAGGGAACATACACCCCATTTTCAATGGCATTAATACTCTTCCTTGAGACCTCTGCTCTCACAGATAATTCTTGCTGAGTTAAACTACATGATTTCCTAAGTTGTTCTAAGTTATTTAATAGTTTTATATGGTTCTTACCCATAGTTATTCGTTTTCATATTTTTCAACGGCATCAGTTAATTCTTTTCCAGTATTTGGATAGAGATATCCTGCGATGATTGTTCCGATTCCAATTAATCCAACCAAAGCACCAACCCCTTTTAGTATGTCTCCAAATGCAAAATATCCAAGAAAGTATAGACCAATGCCTACAAAAAGTGTGATGACTCCGTTTCTACGGTAATCTATTGGCTCCTTTTTTCTTTCATCAAAAATACTTAACAATTCTTCTAGCTTTGATGCGTCATCTAAGTGTTTGGAAATTTCGAGTACAGTTTCCCTTTGTCCTTTTGCGTCATGATATTGCCAAAAAAACACAGCGAGAGGAATTATTAACCCTATGAGCATTCCAAAAATTGGTATAATAATATTTTGATCCATAATTTATATATTTAAAATGTAACGCAAAGGTATCATTTTTTAATTGACACGCAAACGTTACATTAAAATATTACCAAACTAGTGGCATCTCGATTTCTTTTTTCAGCTATTTCTAAGCCTTTTAAGTATGTTAGGCTTTCATTTCCTACCTTTGTGATATGAACAAATTAATTTTATTACTATTAATTCCATTTGTATCTTTTGGTCAAACGCTCTTCGGTTTAAAAAAAACAGTAAATGGATCTTCAACGATTCCTTTTGATGTTGTCAATATAAATCCTTTCAACGGATCTACATCAATTGTTTTAAGTACAAATTCTTTAATTGCAGTGGCCGCCGGAGCTTCTACATATGATCAACTGAATAGTAGATACATCTGCTGGGGCATAGATACTCAAAACAATCAGAATCTCTATGTAATGGATCTGGATAACAGCCAAACGGAAAGTAACCTTTTTAGTTCCGCACAGGCTATCGAAATGGAGTATGATTTACAAACCCAGAAAGCCTATGGTCTTTGGTGGGATGGAACTGCTGAACATTTTGGAGAAATTGATTTGTCAACCGGATTGGTTTCCTCCATATCAATTTTACCAGGAATTGAAGGAGTTGCCATTGGCAATTCTACATTTGACTCAAATACAGGAAACTATATTTTTATAGGTCAAGAAGGAAACCAGTACAAACTCTACAGTGTTGATGCAGCAACCGGAACAATTATTAGTTCTCCGTCTATTTGGGAAAATGGCGACAGGTATTCTGCATTAGAATTTAATAACCAAAATGGGGGTAAACTCTATGGACTATTTCAAGACACTGATTACGATAATTACAGCCAGACTTATCAATCCTATTATACCGATTTGCGTTTAGCAGAAATTGATTTAACCACCGGAAACTCAACAATAATAGATCCTCAAACTACTGTCATTGGCGGTTATTTTTCTGGCTATGCCGTTGGGGGCTTATGCTTTGATCAGCAAAGTCAAACCTATATTGTTAGGGTGCAGAACGAAACTGGGGGTTACTTAAAGTTGGTGGATGTTTCTAATGCAAATATCATTGCATCAACCGCTATTAGTAATGATAATTATTTTTACGAGCTACAGGTAGATAATTTTTCTTTTGCCAGAGAAGCATATAATTTATTAGCTTCAAATCAAAATGGAGAAAATAATTTAGATGACTTAAAGATTTATCCAAATCCCACCTCTGACTATATTTATATTAATAGTAATACAGAACTAGAAGCAATAGTTTATGACATTCTTGGTAAAGAAATAAAGAGGGAGTATTTCAAAGACAAAGTTGATATCACTTGTTTAGAAAAAGGGATGTATAATCTCAATCTAACAGACGGTATTAATACTTCAACACATAAAATAATTAAAGAGTAGCACACCGCATGAAAAAGTGAGGGACTTATAAATGAGTGTCAACTTTTAAGTATTAAACCAGAGATATCTCGATTTCTTTTTGTTCAGCTATTTCTAAACCGATTAAAAAGGTTTGAGGGATATGAATTATTCATAAAATCACTTTCATAATAAAAGCAGTATGTTTATATTGTAATATAATAAACACACACATATGAACTATAAAATTTTAATGTACGTAACTGCGGCTCTAATTATAGTAAATCTAATCATTCAATTTTTCACGAGTTTTTGGGAAAACACTAATTATCCTAGTACCATTAACTCCGTTTTAGGTATTTTTTTAATTCTGTTTGGCACACAGGTTTTTTCTAAAAAATCTAAATCATAGGGTTGTCTTCTAAGTATAATTAATTACAAATTAATTTTTTTTGATAAAAAGAGATGATGAATAAAAGAACCAAAAAATATTTTATAAAATACACTTTAGAATTTTTTGTTATTTCAATTCAGCCCCGTTTACTTTCCTACTTGTTTTTTAGGCTTTCAACAAACTTAAGATAGTCTGTTTTTCGTTTTCTTTCGAAAGCTGTACGATTGGCAGAGATTTCCTTTTTGATTTTAATTTGGGAAGCATTCAAAACAGATTCATCAATAGTGTCTATTGAAAACAAATACAATTCCATGATAATAGGTAATGTCGAAATACCTTTTTCAGTCGCGAGATACTGCTTATTTTTTTTAAATCCTTTAGGGTCTAAGAGCTCTAAAAAACCTTCTTCAACTAAAAACTTTAATCTATTGGAAAGGATGTTAGTAGCGATTTTTTCTTTCGAATCAATAAACTCTTTGAACTTAGATTTTTTATGTAATATGACGTCTCTCAAAATTAAAAGAGACCATTTATCTCCTAAAAGATTGATAGAATAAGCAATTGCGCAAGTTCGATCTATTGTTTTCATAATTTTAACAAAGATAATGTGAAAAATCTTCACTCTAACAGAAAGATATTAATTTAATAATTGTAGTATATGTAAACTATTGAAAGACTGCATGTCTGCAACACTATGGAGATAGTATTTTTTACTCTGTTAACAGCTCTCAACGATAGCAATTTCCGCTTCCCTTAATCCACAGAGATCATACACCATTGCATCTATTTCTTTATCTGTTTGGTCAATTTGTGTTTTAAGAGTAATAGTTTTTTGTTTTTTTAATTGTTTTTACGTTCAATAGCATTTTGAACAATCAAATCATTTAAGAGAAACTTTAGTTACCTTTGCCACGATGAGTATATTAGTTCAAATTAGCATAAAACCAGATCAACAAAAAGATACAGATTTCATTTTAAAATCGGGTCTTTTTAAGGCAAAACTGCGTTCAGCAGATATTGTCGATTGGCGTATTCGCAAACGCTCTATAGACGCCCGAACAGCATCTATAAAGCTTAACTTACAGATTGAATTTTGGTTGCTAGGTGAAAAACGAAATCAACCTCAATCTTTTGTTTCCCAAGCGGTTCACACAAAACCAGAAATCGCTATTATTGGTGCAGGACCCGCAGGACTGTATGCAGCTCTGCGTGCCATCGAAGCAGGGTTGAAACCCATTGTGTTTGAACGTGGAAAAGATGTACGTGCCAGACGCCGTGATTTAGCAGCCATTAACAAAGAACAAATAGTAAATCCCGAGTCCAACTATTGTTTTGGAGAAGGGGGAGCAGGAACCTATTCCGACGGAAAATTATATACCCGTTCCAAAAAACGAGGCAATGTCCTCAAAGCCCTTGAATGGTTTGTGCATTTTGGAGCGTCGGAAGACATTTTGGTCGAAGCCCATCCGCACATAGGAACCAATAAATTACCAGCCATTATTACGGCCATGCGAGAAGCAATTATCGAAGCAGGTGGGGAGGTGCATTTCAACGCTAAACTGACTGATGTTCAGATTGAAGACAACTCCATAAATGCTCTTAAAATTAACGATACTGATTGGAAACCCTTTGAAAATGTCGTTTTGGCGACGGGGCATTCTGCCAGAGATATATTTTATTTACTTCATAACAAAGGGGTACATTTAGAAGCCAAAGCATTTGCGTTGGGCGTTCGAGTCGAACACCCACAACAACTCATAGACAAAATACAATACCATGGTGCTGTTGAAAATCCGTATTTACCTCCAGCCTCTTATAGCTTAGTAGAACAAATTGATGGGATGGGGGTCTATTCATTTTGCATGTGTCCGGGAGGAATTATTGCGCCTTGTGCCACCTCTCAAGAAGAAGTGGTAACTAATGGCTGGAGTCCAAGCAAACGAAACAACCCCTATGCAAACTCCGGAATTGTAGTAAGTGTAGAACCGAAAGATTTGCCAAATTACACACCAGGAAATCCTTTTGTTTGTCTTGATTTTCAAAAAAAAGTAGAACGCAATTGTTGGGAAGTAGCTGGTAAAACTCAACAAGTACCAGCCCAACGCATGATCGATTTTATTGAGAAGAAAACATCCAAAGACTTCCCAAAAACCTCATACCAACCGGGGATCGTTTCGGTAGATTTGAATACTGTTTTACCTCCTATGATTTCCGAACGATTGCGAAAAGCATTTTCTATATATGGAAAAAAAATGAAGGGTTACTATACCAATGAAGCGGTTTTGCATGCACCAGAAAGTCGAACCTCGTCACCCATATCCATCCCTAGAAATTTAGAAACCTTAGAGCATGTAAACGTCAAAGGCTTGTATCCTTGTGGTGAAGGCGCAGGCTACGCGGGTGGTATTATTTCTGCTGCTATTGATGGAATCAATTGCGTGGATGCGATAAATGCGAAACTAAACAATCTTTAACACTTCTTTCTTAAACCTACATTTAATGGGGTAGCTTATCCTTTAAGAGTCCATAAAGAAAAGTTCCTAAAAGTGATGCTGCAATAACCACAAGAATGGGTGTATATTCTGCACCAACCAAAGTAAACATAGGGCCTGGACATGCACCTGCTAAGGCCCATCCTAACCCAAATATAATCCCTCCGATTAGGTAGCGACTGATACTTTTTTCTTTTGGGGGAAAGGTAATGGCATCGCCGAAAAAGGACTTTATTTTATAGCGTTTGATCACTTGTACCACAAGAAGTCCCACTCCTAAAGCAGTGCCAATGATGCCATACATATGGAAGGCTTCAAATTTAAACATTTCATAAATTCGAAACCAAGAGGCTGCCTCTGATTTGAACATAGTAATCCCAAAAAGGATTCCGATAAGAAGATATATAAGTGTTCTCATAGTTTAAAAAATTATAGGGAAAATTAAATGAATCATAGTAAGTCCTCCGATAAAAAAACCAATGACAGCGATTAGTGAAGGAAGTTGAAGGTTGCTCAAACCAGAAATTGCATGTCCAGAAGTACATCCCCCTGCATATCGGGCACCAAAACCAACTAATAATCCTCCAATAGATAAGGTTAGGAGTGATTTAACATTGGTGAGAGCTGAGAGGTCAAACAGTTCGGTTGGGAGGTAAGCACTCCCAGCACTTTCAAACCCCAAGGCTTTTAAATCTTTGACTGTGTCTGGATGAATCGTTACCGTCAAATCTGAAGACATATAGTGAGCACCTATATAGCCCCCAATAACAGCTCCCAAAATGACCACTAAATTCCATTTTTGTGATTTCCAGTCAAATTTAAAAAAATCAGAAGAGTTTCCTGCTCCACAAATAGTGCAGAGCGTTCGAAGATTGGAAGACATCCCGAAGTTTTTTCCAACCATTAAAAGTAAAAACATTACCAGGGCAATCATAGGACCTGAAACATACCAAGGCCATGGTTCGTAAATTGAAATCATATTTAATATCTTAATTTAGTGAAAGCTGAAATACAGCCATTTTGAATTTTGTTTGGTTATTTTTTTTGAAGGGAATTTTTGTCAGCTCTTATAAAGTTGATGGACACACAAAGTTTGAAACCTGAATTCCAGCGTTTTTAATTGCCACAAATCCGCCTTTAATATTAATTAAATTATGAATGCCACGGCTTTTAAGAATCGAAGCTGCAATCATGCTTCTGTACCCACCAGCACAATGGATAAAAAAGGGTTGGTTTCTCTTGAATTCTGCAAGATGGTCGTTTATAAAATTTAGAGGCGTATTATGAGCTTCCAAAAGATGTTCTGATAAAAACTCAGATTCTCTACGCATATCAAATACGTTGGTGTTGTTTGTATGACAAGCCGTTTTAAACGCCTCAGCTGAAATGGAGCTAACCGTATCGTATTCCATGGAAGCTTTTTTCCACGCTTCAAAACCACCCTCGAGGTATCCAAGCGTTTGGTCAAAACCTACGCGTGATAAACGTGTGATAGCTTCTTCTTCCTGACCTTGTTCAGAGACTATTAACAACGGTTGATTGACATCGGCAATCAAGGCGCCAACCCAAGGAGCAAATTCGCCGTCCAAACCAATAAAAATTGAACTAGGAATGTGACCTTTTTCATAAGCATCCTGGTGGCGAACATCTAAAACAATGGCTGAAGTTTCGTTCGCTGCTGCTTCAAAAGCACGAGGTGACAGGGCTTGAGTGCCTCTTTTTAAAACTGTATCAAAATCATCGTACCCTTCAATATTTAATTTTACATTTGCTGGAAAATAATCTGGCGGTGGTAAAATCCCATGGGTTACTTCGGAAATAAATTCTTCTTTGGTCATATCAGCACGAAGTGCATAATTCATCTTTTTTTGATTTCTCAAGCTGTCCACGGTTTCTTTCATCATATTTTTGCCACAAGCAGATCCTGCTCCATGAGCGGGATATACCACCACATCATCTGAAAGAACCATGATTTTTTTGCGTAAACTGTCATAAAGAAATCCTGCCAAGTCTTCGATGGTTAAATTGCCATTTTTTTGTGCCAAATCAGGCCTTCCGACATCTCCCAAAAAAAGAGTATCTCCACTGAAAATTGCATGGTCTTTTCCGTTTTCATCTCTTAAAAGATAAGTAGTACTCTCCATCGTATGACCAGGGGTATGAAGGGCAATAATTGTAAGGTTCCCTAATTTAAATTCTTGACCATCGGTAGCGATGGTAGCTTCAAATTTTGGATTCGCGTTTGGGCCGTAAATAATGGGGGCATTCGTTTCTTTAGAAAGTGTAACATGACCACTCACAAAATCGGCATGAAAGTGTGTTTCAAAAATGTATTTTATTGTTGCATTGTCTTGTTTTGCTCGGTTGAGGTAGGGTTTTACCTCTCTCAAAGGATCAATAATTGCAACTTCTCCGTTACTTTCAATATAATAAGCACCTTGAGAAAGGCAGCCTGTATAGATTTGTTCTATTTTCATGTTGGCATCTTTTATTTATTACTGCAAATTTAGGAAGGATGAACAGCTCGTACAGTAACCTTTGTTACATTGAAGATTATTTTTTTTGATCAGTTCAAAAGGAACTCCATATAAAAGATAAATAAGGACATTATAAAAATAAAATACCCAAACGCTTTTTTGAGTTTTCCACCATCTATGAAATTACTTAAATAGCTGCCAATATAAATTCCTACAATTGCAATCCCTGTAAAAGTGAATAGAAATCTCCAATCGATTTCCATCTTAGTAGCATCGCCAATAAAGAAGCCCAGAAGGGACTTAAACGCAATAATTACTAAAGAGGTTCCAATGGCAATCTTCATTTCTACATTTGCCAAAATTACCAATGCGGGTATGATTAGAAATCCACCACCAGCTCCAATGAGGCCTGTAATTCCTCCAACAATCAATCCTTCTATTAATATTAAGAGATAATTGTAGGAGACTGTTTTTTTCTCTTTTAAAGCTGGTGCTTTTTGTTGTTTTAGCATCGAAAATGCGGCTGGAATCATGAGAAGCGCAAAGAGTCCAAACATGCCCATTCTGCGGGTGAAAATAAACGAATCAATATGAAATAATTCATCGGGAAGAACTGGGACTAAAAAATGTCTCACTAGACTCACGCCTGTAATAGCAGGCAAGCCAAATACGATGGCCGTTTTCCAATCGACATAGCCTTTAAAATGTTGTTTCAGTCCCCCGATTAAAGCACTCATTCCAACTATAAATAAGGAATAGGAGGTTGCGATGCGTTCATCAAAAGAAAACAGATATGCCAAAACTGGGACGGCCAATATAGAGCCTCCACCGCCAATCAGTCCTAGTGAAACTCCGATAATCAATGCGCAAAGAAATCCAAAAAATTCTATCAGTTCCATGATACATATTTTAATTTAAATCAATGATTTGAATGTGGCTTCTTTTCAGCTCAATTTTGCCTAAATTCTCTAGTTTTTTAAGGAGTCTCGATATCACTACCCTAGAGCTGTGAAGTTCGTAAGCAATTTCTTGGTGCGTATTGTAAATGGAAGAGTTGTTAGTGATGCGGGCTTTTTCTTTTAAAAAATTCAATAAGCGTTCGTCCATTTTTGTAAACGCAATGGCGTCCACTGTTTGTAGTAATTCGTTGAGACGTTTATGATAACTTTCAAATACAAAATTTCTCCAAGACTTGTATTTCGCAGCCCATTCTTCCATCTTTATGACGGGAACCATGATTAGTTTTGTGTCTATTTCAGCAATCGCTCTGATTTCACTTTTAGCTTGTCCCAGACAACAGCTCATGGTCATGGAACAGGTATCTCCTTTTTCTATATAGTAGAGCAGTAATTCGTCACCGTCTGAATCGTCTCTTAAGATTTTGATAGCACCGGACAACAATAGAGGCATCCCTTTAATGTAGTCCCCAATTTCTATCATCTTATATCCAGCCGGAACGTCCTTAAAAGTACCTACTTGTGAAATTTCTTCAAGTAATGCATCCTCAAATTGATGTCCGTAACTCGCTTTTAGCTCTTGAATCATGTTTTTTTAACTTATGTATAATATAACTAAATCAGTGCTTTTTATTTTTCACAAAATTAGAGCTTTAAAATCGTCTTAATTGTAACATAGGTTACATTTAGGGATTCTTAAGTCGCAGGATCCAATTATTTTTAAAACTAACATATATAAATGAATACCACAATTTAGTTAAGCGGATTATATGAAAGTTCATTTGTTTTTCGTAAATTTAATAATCTTCCCATGCTTAACCAATTTTAAATCAACGTGTAATGATCTCAAAATTAAATGCATTTTTTTATAATTCAGTGTTGTCTGAAACTAAAAAAAACAAGGTAGAACGGTTTATTCTTATTGTTGCTATCCTCAGTTTTTTAGCACATCTCATTACCATTTATTTGGTGCAAAATCAATTTATTATGATTCCTGCAGAGGTCAACTTTTTTGATTCACCAATTGCAGCGATCTATACGCCCTTTTCTTTTATTCTGATCTATGAAGTCTATCTGTTGATTTTTTACTTACCACGGTCCATCACCACCTATATTGGTAAACAATACGAGATTATAACATTGATAGTCATCCGACGTATTTTCAAAGATTTAGCCAATTTAGAACTTAATTCGGATTGGTTTGACATCAAAAACGATCTTAATTTTACCTATGATATTATTACGGCATTATTATTATTTTTTATGATTTATTTGTTTTCATTAGAACGCCAAAAACTTCAAGTTTCCAATAGTGTAAAAGCCTTGGGGCCCGCTCAAATAGAACAATTTATAGCCATCAAAAAATTTATGGCTACGATTTTAGTCCCTGTTTTTGTGGGGATTGGACTGATCACGTTTGGAAGTTGGGTCTTTCAAAATTCCCCTGAAAATTTATCCATTGCCTTAAAAGATGTCAACAGTATTTTCTTTGATGAGTTTTTTGCAATTCTAATTATCGTCGATGTTTTCCTTTTGCTGTTTTCGTTTTTCTATACCGATCAGTTTCATAAGGTCATTAGAAACTCAGGATTTATTATTTCAACGATTCTTATTCGCTTGTCCTTTTCAGTAGATGGATTGCTAAACAATTGTTTAATTATAAGTTCTATTGCTTTTGGGCTCTTTATTTTATGGATTCATAATCGCTTTGAAAAAAACATCAAACCTGTTTAAATAAAAAACCCAAACATCAAGTTTGGGCTTTTTCTAAATTCAATAAATTTATTGGTGTTTCCGTTTTTTATTTCTCTTTTTATCCTGCTTTTTCCATAGTGAGTATTGGGTATCAGTCAAAATAGATTTCATCGACTTGTTGAATGCAATTTTTTCATCTAACATCTTATTTTGCATCTCAAAACGCATTTCTTTACTTGGTTTTTTCTCTGGAAAATTGGCTCTTTGGGCTTTCTTTTTAATCGTACTTTCTAAAATGAGCTCATAAACCTTTGATTGTTGTGTTTCGGAAAGATCTAACTGTAAAGTCATCTTTTTTGACATTAAAGTAGCAATGTTCTCTGCCGACATTTCTTTCATTTTGTTCATTGGAGGTGGAGGTGGCGTCTCGGGACCTCTTTTTGAGGGTTGTGCAAAACTTGTTGTACCAACAAGAATAAAGGCAATTAAGAGATAAGGCTTCATAATTTTTAATTTATTGTTAAAAAAAGAGTTATTATTTCGGATCCAAAATTAAATTAATCCGTTCTACAGCATCCCGAAGGTGAATTTTATTCATGCTATTTGTTGTTTTTGAAATACTAGAATTGATAAGGTTTCTTAAAGTTTTCAATTCTGCTCTTACAATTGCACGAATATCCGATTGGCTGGTGTTAACCGCAGTTGACTTTACATAATCGCTTCCTCTTCTTTTGCTTTGGTTTTCAGCCGTCATCAAGTACGCCAATCGATCGATATGAGCCCGTTGTAAATTTCTTCTGTAAGTATCTATTTTACGTCCAGAGTACAATTCGTTCCAAACACCTATTCTTAAATCCCGTGTCATATTTCTAAGGGTATAAGCTTCAAAGCCATTGATAGTTTCGTTTTCTATCATGCGCGCCATTTTCCCTAAACTCAAAATCGTCGTCATGGTACGCTCTTGCAATCTTCGGATGCGCTCAATGGAACCAGAATACTCAATACGCTCAAAAATTGCGGGATCTAAAAGCCATTTGGGAGTCTTGAATAGTTGTGAATTGATAAATTCTAAAGCATTTTTTTGATGTTTTTTATCGACATAAGTATAGACTGCACCAGCTTGATCGGCTGTTTTATAGTGCTCATAAACGCCTCCAATATTATTAGCTACATGCCCCATATAACGGCCAAATTGAGAAAGTAATTGCCCATACATATCACTTAAGTCAGAATAATCTTCTCCTGATTCAGTTGTCCACTCGATGAGGTTGGGAACAATTCGTTTTAAGTTTTTAATTCCGTAGGTACTAGCTAAGATAGCATCATCTCCAAGATCTTCTGTTTGTGAACTTGGATCTACGACATCGCCCACTTGTTGATGCCCAAAACGATACATTGGATCGCCAGCATGTTCTAAAATCCAACCATTAAGAGTCTCTTTTTCGGCTTCAGCTGTTGTGTCTAAAATTGGTTTATAGCCCCATGCAATAGCATAGGTATCATAAACCCCTATATTTGGCATTAAAGCGACTCCTTTATCCTCTGGTTGTGCTATATAATTGAATCGTGCATAATCCATAATTGAGGGAGCTGTTCCGTACTTTTGAGTGAAAACGGGATCCCGTAAATCTTCTACTTTATATGCACAACTACTTCCCATATTGTGAGGCAATCCTAAGGTGTGTCCTACCTCGTGAGCTGAAACAAATCGGATCAAACGTCCCATGACTTCTTCCTTAAATTCTGGCATTCGTGCTTCAGGATTGATAGCCGCTGTTTGTACAAAAAACCAGCGTCTCAATAAAGTCATCACGTTATGGTACCAATTGATGTCACTTTCTAAAATCTCACCAGTTCGAGGATCACTCACATGGGGTCCATTGGCATTTGGAATAGGCGAGGCGAGGTAACGCACTACTGAATAGCGAACATCTTCAGGACTCCATTCTGGATCTTCCTCAGCTGTTGGTGGATCGGCTGCAATAATGGCATTTTTAAATCCTGCCGCTTCAAAAGCAACTTGCCAATCTTCAATTCCTTGTTTGATATATTTACGCCATTTTTCGGGAGTTGCACGATCGACGTAATACACAATTTGTTTTTTTGGCTCTACAAGTTCACCCGCTTTAAATTTTTCTAAATCTTCTTCTTTGACTTCCAGCCTCCAACGGTCTAAGAATGTCACTTCTTTACTCCGGTGATCTTCTAATCCGTAATCTACTTGCCCCCTTGCAAACCAGCCTACACGCTTGTCAAAATAGCGACGCTTCATTGGGTTTTCAGGTAATAAAATCATCGAATTATTAATTTCTATAGAAATCGTCCCTGTACTTGAGTTTGATGGTGCTTCCGAAGCTGCATAGGTTTTTACATGGCGAGCCTCAATGTTTTTAGGATAACTTTTTACACTTTCAATGAAAGATTTCTCACTTTCCAAACGACTCACTTTATAGCGTTTTCTGGATCTTGAAGGAAGTCCTAATGCTTTGACATCCTTATTAAATAAATCAGTCACTTCGATCACCGTCGCGGTAGAGTCAACACTAAATGCTTTTATAGGAAAAGTATATAAAATAGGTTCGAAATTAGAATTTACAACGGCCTCATGGACGGGTAAGGAATCAGCTGCAAATACTTCATATGAGACGACTCTTAAAACAACTTTTTTATCTTTCTTTTGCCATCTTAGGACTTGTGTGTTTTGTTTTCCACCTCCAAACCCAAGACCTGAAGCTGTTTTGGAAATTCGGGTCACCATCAACATTTCCTTATCAAAAAGAAGGTCTGGAATTTCATAAAAGAAGCTGTCATCGATTTTATGAACCGTAAAAAGTCCTTCGTCAGATTGGGCCTCTTTGGTGATCACATCTGCATAGGGTTGAATGTCACCCTTTTTAGGCTTAGGGTCTGGTTTTTTTGTAGTTTGAGCCGCTTTGGCAGACTTTTTTTTAGAAGTAAATTTTATGCTTAAACAAGATTCTAAAGATACAAATGCAAGTACCAATAGTGATAATGAAAACATCTTTTTCATGGGCTTGTGATTTTAGTTTGTGAATTATGAAGTGAATATATAATAATTCTATCACTAAAAAAACAAATGACCCTTTATAACATATAAATTAGTCTAGCCTACAAAGTCAACAACTAACACATCATCAGTCTTATATACTTTTGCGAGTTCTTTTGCAGTTAATCCTTTGATGCCTTTGTCCCAGCCTTTATTACTCAATCCAGACTGAATTTTTAGGGATGATAATGAAATACCAGAATTTGATTTTAAGACTTCAAAAATCACTTTTTCGTTATCACTCAAATCAACCGCTTTTTTTTCCGGTTTCATTTGAGGGAAAAACAACACTTCTTGAATCGAGGCATTATCTGTTAAGAACATAATCAATCGATCCATTCCTATCCCCATCCCCGAAGTAGGAGGCATGCCGTATTCAAGTGCTCTTAAGAAATCTTCATCGATAAATTCTGTAGCCTCATCATCTCCTTTTTGAGCCAATTTAAGTTGGTGTTCAAAACGCTCGCGTTGGTCAATTGGATCGTTTAGTTCTGAGTATGCATTTGCAATTTCTTTTCCACAAACCATCAGTTCAAAACGTTCTGTTAGCTCGGGGTTTTCGCGATGTTCTTTACATAAAGGACTCATCTCTTTTGGGTAGTCTGTGATGTAAGTTGGTTGAATGTAATTTCCTTCGCATTTTTCTCCAAAAATTTCATCAATCAGTTTGCCTTTACCCATTGTAGAATCTACTTCAACCCCTAATTCTTTCGCTGCGACACGAATCTCATCTTCTGTTTTTCCAGAGATGTCAAATCCTGTAAATTCTTTTATAGAATCTGCCATAGTAACTCTAGCATAAGGGGCTTTAAAATCAATTTCATGCGCTCCAAAGGTTGCTTTTGTAGTGCCATTTACTGCCATGGCACAATGTTCTAGCAGTTGCTCACAAAACGCCATCATCCAGTTATAATCTTTGTATGCCACATAAATTTCCATGGCTGTAAATTCTGGGTTGTGAGTACGGTCCATTCCTTCATTTCTAAAGTTTTTAGAAAATTCGTAAACTCCATCAAATCCACCAACAATCAATCTTTTTAAATATAACTCGTTCGCAATTCGCATATACAGTGGAATGTCCAAGCTGTTGTGGTGTGTGATAAATGGACGTGCTGCAGCTCCCCCTGGAATCGGTTGTAATACAGGAGTTTCTACTTCAAAATACCCAGCTTCATTAAAGAAACTACGCATAGCATTAAAAAGTTTGGTTCGTTTTACAAACACTTCTTTGACATGTGGGTTGACCACCAAATCAGCGTACCGCTGACGGTAACGCATTTCGGGGTCATTAAACTCATCGTATGTATTGCCTTCGGCATCGGTTTTGGGAAGTGGTAAGGGTTTTAATGCTTTTGATAACAGTTTGAACTGTTTTACCAAAATTGTTTTTTCGCCTACTTGTGTAGTAAAAAGCTCTCCTTCAATCCCAATAAAATCACCCAAATCAAGTAACTTTTTAAAGACATCGTTGTAAAGACTTTTGTCTTCATCAGGGCAAACTTCATCTCTGTTGATGTAAATCTGGATACGACCTTCGCTATCTTGAAGTTCTGCAAATGCCGCTTTTCCTTGTATCTTTTTTCGCATTAAACGTCCGGCCAAAACCACCTTAGTCCCTTCTAAAAAATCAGATTTAACCTTAGCACTGCTGTGGGTTACGGGGAATAAATCGGCGGGATAAGGATTGATTCCTAAGGCGCGTAATTTTGATAGTTTTTCTCGACGTACAATTTCTTGTTCTGAAAGCTGCGACATAATACTTTGATAAAATTTAAAGACACAAAGATAACGACAATTGCTTAGCATTTCAATTAAAGATGAATAAATCCTCTATTGCTTTTGTAACGTTCTTTTAAAAGTTTCGTCTTATATTTATAGCTTAATCTAATTCCTTTTTTTTATGAGTATTTGGCGCGTTTTACTTTCGATTTTATTTCCCCCTATTGCGGTATTTGACAAAGGTTGTGGGTCTATAGTTATTGTGTTTTTATTAACCCTTTGTGGATGGGTGCCTGGAGTCATTGCTGCTCTGGTTATTTTGAACAATCCTAAGACATAAATCAGTATATTTGCGCCTATGAATAAAGGCGTTAACATACAAGACCTGGGACTCAAAGATTACAAGGAAACTTGGGATTATCAAGAGACCTTGTTTAAAGAGACCATTGATATTAAAATCAAAAACCGTCGCGAGTCTGCGGGATTAACCACACCCAACTATTTGTTGTTTGTCAGTCATCCACATGTTTATACGTTGGGTAAAAGTGGAGACATGTCCAATCTTTTGTTATCGGAAGCTCAACTAGAATCTAAGGGCGCTACTTTTTATAAAATTAACAGAGGAGGGGATATCACATATCACGGTCCAGGACAGGTGGTGGGCTATCCAATTTTAGATCTTGAAAATTTTTTTACAGATATCCATAAATTTCTACGGTTTTTAGAAGATACCATTATTTTAACTCTACAAGAATACGGACTAAAAGCCGAGCGAAGTCCTGGAGAAACAGGAGTGTGGTTGGATGTTGGAACTCCCTTTGCACGCAAAATATGTGCGATGGGCGTGCGTGCCAGCCGTTGGGTCACCATGCATGGGTTTGCCTTAAATGTCAATGCCGACTTAGGGTATTTTGATAATATTATTCCGTGTGGAATTCGTGGCAAAGCAGTGACATCATTACATGTCGAGCTCGGACAGGTCAAGGTCGATGAGACAGAGGTGAAAGCGAAACTATTAAAATATTTCTTAAAACTTTTTGAGGCGACAAAAGTTTAGTACAGCTGGTACATAATCAAATTATTAGTGTCCCCTTTGGTTATAAACTCAAGAGAGGTATCGGCGTCCGCATTTGCTAAATCAATGGCACTCGTTCCAAAAACAGGAACGTTTGCAAAGGGTTTGGCTTGACTGTCAAACAACCATACTTTCTGGGCTTGTAAATCGGTAATCGAAATATAAATTTTATCCTTTAAATAAAATAAATTAGGGACTGAATAGCTTCCATATTCTAAATCTACACGATTTGATTTTATAGATAATGTATTGTCGCTTCGAGTGACCAATGTTTTTGTAGAACTAGTAACATCGTGTTTTGGGTCAAGTCCCAATATTTGACGGCTTACGGCTCCTTTTGTGTTCACCTGAACTAAATCACCTTTTGTATCGGTGGTTGTAAACAAAGAATTATACAAATAAATGCCAGCTCCAGAAAAATCAATAGCTTCTTTTACTTTGACTCGAATAGATCCGCGCCGGTTCAATAAATTGAGCTGATTTCCAGCACTGAATGTTATATAGTCTTTTCCTCGAATTCTAAAATGTTTGGGCTGACTGCTAATAGATTGTGTGGCAACATACTGAAATCCTTTTACTGATTTCCCTTTTGAGTCGTACATCAAAAGATTTTTATTTTGTGTAACCAAAAAACGATAGCTCCGTTGTTTGTCATAATCAAAGACCGCTAAGGGTTGTGTGATTTCATCCTTAAATTCTAGAGGAAACTTATCAACATTTTCCCCATTCCGATCGATTATATACAATCTAGAGGGGGTTGTAAATGCCAATTGTAAACGACCATTTCTATATAAATCTACCTGCTCAACCTTTCCTAAAACAGGACCTTTAAGTTTCTTTTTCCAAAAAATGACGCCCTTGTTTGAAATGAGATATAAATTGTGATCAATATCCTGAACCAATATGTCTTTCTTTTTGGTTCTGTGATTGGTAACAAACAAAGGATCCATCAAAATTTCATTTGAAAGCGTTAAACTAAACTCTTCACTAATTTGTGTTTTTGACTGTTTTGATTTTAATTTTTGTAAAATGCTATTTACATGGACGATATGATCGTCTTTCACCAATTGCAATGCAGAAAGTTTATAGGGTTCTAGGTCTTTCTGGTTCAAAGTTGTTTCAAAAAGTTCTTTAAGAACAATGCCCAATGTTTTAGAATCAAAATAAGTTTGAATCGAAGCTTCGTCGCTTTGTGCATTTTGAATTGTTTCGTAAGCATACGAAGTTTCAAGTGTTTTTTTATTGAGATAATTTGAAATCACAAACTGTAATAGTTTTTCTGAATTTGAAAACACCAAATATTCTTCAATAATGATAAATTTAGTTGTGTTAATAGTACCTATAAACGGCCCAAACGTTTCCGTAAACAAGGAAGGATTTGTAAATTCAAAAACAGGAACAGATCGAAAACTACTCAGCTCATTTTGGAAACTGCTTAAGGATTCATAGGTTGCGTTGATGTCAATGGATTTTAGTGCAATTCCAGATCCATCAGAAGTTTCAAAGCTTCCAATTTCTTTAGTAGTGCTAAAAAATGATTTTGCAAAAACAGAGGTTTTTGAGACAAAACCTGAGGAGTCAATATTTCGAGTCAGTTGCTCAAAATCAGTATAATTAAACGAATTAATTAGCGTGCTTTCGCTTGGAATAATCGTTTGTAAACTTTGAGTTTGAGGTTCTAAGCTGTCAAATAGTTTAAACCATTTGTTTTCGGATTTTTGATCTAAAACGGTCCCGTTAATTGCGATACTTTCAGGACTCACATTAAAACTAAAATACAAAGACTGAGAATTTAATAGGGGTACGGACTTTAGTTCTGGAAACGTTTTACAATAAATAGAAAATGTATTTGTAGTGTGTTTTAGCTTCGATAATTTTGAATACTCAGAAGTCCTTTGCATTTTCAAAGATTCTAGAACTGCTTCAGATGTGGAAGCTACCAAAATACTGTCCAAAGTAATGTGAGGAATTGAAAGCGTATGGGTTAAAGTTAAATTTCTTTGATGTGTGATAAAGGTAAATACTTTTGATTCAGCTTCTTTATTTATGCACACTAAAAGTGGGCTTAAGCTTTTGAGACTATCAAGAGGAACTAATGCTTTTTTTAGGGGTTTAAAAACATCTGTTTTTGAAAACAAAACATTGTTGTCAATGGCGCTTTTGAAACTCTCTAAAGAGTTTATAGAAATTACAACAGTTGCGTTTTTTGGCACGAGATCTTCAACAGAACGCGTTGACTTTTGAGTGTAATCACAACTAAAAATTGTTAAAATAACAGCTAAAAAATATAATATCTTATGCATTGGGTGGTCTCCTTAATTTCACTGCAAACAAAGATAAGACTTATAATTCAAAAGAGAGTTATTCTGCTAAAAGTCTAAATGAAAGCCGGTGGTATTTAGTCGTGCCGAATTTTAGAATCGCTGCGCGGTGTTCTTTTGTTGGATAGCCCTTATTTTGCTTCCAATTATACATCGGAAACTCCTCATGAATTTTTTCCATATAGGCATCTCTGTAAGTCTTTGCAAGTACGGATGCTGCTGCAATATTTTGGTATTTTTCATCCCCTTTTACTACGGTCTGATGTGGGATTTTTTTGAATGTTTTGAAACGGTTTCCATCCACACTAATAAATTCTACTTTTTCTAACTTCGAAATAGCATTGTGCATTGCTAGGATAGAGGCATTTAGGATGTTTATTGTATCGATTTTTTTAGGAAAAACGTGAGAAACCCCATAAGAAATGGCTTGAGTTTCAATAATAGGCTTTAAAAAAGTACGTTTTGAGTGTGACAATTGTTTGGAATCGTTTAGGATTTCATTCGAAAAGTCTAAAGGTAAAATTACAGCCGCTGCCGTTACAGGACCAGCCAAACACCCGCGACCTGCTTCGTCTGTCCCACACTCAAACTCTAAATTTGAAACATTTAAGTTCAACATAAATCACTACTTAAAGTTAAATTGATTGTAAAAATCAGTCTTTATGCTGTAAAAAAACAAAATAGATTAGATATTTGCTATTTTTGTCCCAACAATAATTTGCCGTTAGAACTTTGTATATGCATAGATTAGTATTAATTCTTTTCTGTTTACTTCTTGGAAATATGTCCTTCTCTCAAGAAAGACCTGTTCTAAAAAAATCAGGAAATCTATCTAAAAGCTTTGTACCCAATAGACAAGAGCGTGACTCTATGGTAAATCGCCCTTCAAGAAAAGTGGCCAAAAATGAAAAGGCTAATATTAAAGACTACCTAATTATTACCCGCGAAAACGACAGCATTCAACTCGATACAACTCTATCCATCTATAAGGAGTATAAGTTTAATTACCTCAGAAAAGATGATTTTGAGCTTTTGCCGTTCAGTAATATGGGTCAAACCTATAACACTCTATCAGAGAATTTTAAATCAAATGCACTTCAACCTTCTTTTGGCGCCAATGCCAAACACTTTAATTATATGGATGTAGATGACATTAATTATTACCATGTGCCCACACCACTCACCGAATTAATGTATAAGACTGGTTTTGAACAGGGTCATTTGCTAGACGCCTTATTTACCGTCAACACCTCCAAACAATTTAATTTTTCAATAGCTTACAAAGGCATGCGCTCTTTGGGTAAGTATGTGCATGTATTATCAAGTACCGGAAATTTTAGGTTTACAACAAATTATAAAACCAAGAACAATCGATACGTTGCTCGGACTCATATCGTTATGCAAGACATTCTGAATGAAGAAAATGGGGGGCTTTCAGACGAAGACCTCCTAAACTTTGAATCAGGCGTTAAAGAATTTTTAGACCGACCCATATTTGACCCCATCTTTCAAGATGCTCAAAGTAGCTTAGAAGGTAGACGTTTCTACTTAGACCACTCTTATATACTCAAAGAGCGTGACTCCCTAAATTCTAATAAAATTGAAATAGGAAATGTTCTTTCTTTTGAAGATAAATATTACCACTTCACACAAGCAACAAGAAACAACTATTTTGGAAATGCTTTTATTTCCTCTAGAATTTCTGACAAAGTCACTCTCGAAACCTTTTATGCGGAGTTCAATGCTCGTTATTCAAACAAGACTCTGGGAGCATTTAAAGTTAATGCGGGATATACAGACTATAATTACGGGTACAACTCTATTGTGATTCTAGATGGTCAAAGAATTACCAACCGTCTCTTGGGTTCTGTAGTCTCATTTGGAGGTGCCTACCAAAAAACTATTGGGGGCTTTGCTCTAAAAGGTGATGTTGGCTTAAACCTTACTGGAGATTTAAAAGGAAATTTTATAAATGCCGAAGCAGCCTACAGAATTAATGAGGATATAGATGCAAGTGCCAGTCTCAATTCCAATTCCAAAGCCCCTGACTTTAATTTTCAGTTGTTTCACAGCGACTATCTCAACTACAATTGGAAAAACAATTTCAAAAATCAGAACACAAAACAATTAGCGTTCAATCTTCGCTCGAAAAAATATGGAACCCTGGAGGTGGATTACAACACTCTAAACAATTACTTATATTTTGCAAAAGACGATCCCCTTAACGGGGGTGTAAAGCCCTTTCAGTTTGATAAAACCGTTAATTATATAAGAGCGAAGTTATCCAATGAAGTAAGCTATCGAAATTTTTCATTAAACAATACCGTCCTTTATCAAAGTGTTATGGACGGAGAAGAAGTGTTTAATGTCCCTCAAATTGTCACGCGACACTCTTTATATTATACGAACGAACTTTTTAAAAAGGCTTTATTTTTGCAGACAGGAGTGACCTTTAGCTATTTTTCTAGCTATTATATGAATCGATACGATCCGTTACTAGCAGAATTCTATGTACAAAATACCATGGAAGTAGGCGATTTCCCGCGAATCGACTTTTTTATCAATGCCAAAATTCGTCAAACACGGCTCTTTTTAAAAGCAGAACACCTCAATTCTTCCTTCACTGGCTACAATTTCTACTCAGCTCCCAACTATCCGTACCGGGATTTCATTGTACGATTCGGAATTGTTTGGAATTTTTTCTTATAAATTTAATCTCTAACCACTTGTAATTCAGTCATTAGAATTATTTAAGAAAAATAAAGTTAAAAACGTTTGGTATAAGTCTTGTTTAGGTAATAAAAGGTTGTATGTTTGCAGCCGCTAAAAACGGAACATATTTTTGG